>Ga0180009_10003368_pt1 | contig 18225 bp, 21 predicted proteins | sample OS_PC_MetaG_FD_123537 | JGI IMG/M metagenome (GOLD analysis project Ga0180009, IMG submission 123537) | Groundwater microbial communities from the Aspo Hard Rock Laboratory (HRL) deep subsurface site, Sweden - OS_PC_MetaG | ecosystem: Environmental > Aquatic > Deep subsurface > Groundwater... | reverse complement strand
TGCTTTCGTTTGGTCCACACTCGGTAAACCGGTGTGGAGCCGAGCGGCACCCGAGCTATGACGACTCACCGCAGCGCTTCTGCGTGCGTCTGCCCCTCACCCTCGGCTGGCGATGCCAGCCTCGACCTCTCCCCGCAAACGGGGAGAGGTGAAGAAAGCTGAATTTCCTCTGCTCAAAGCGGGAGCGTGCGAGAAGGGGTGACTTTGTCCGTGCCGGTGCGCAGGGACTCAGGCCGCGTCAGGGTTTCCTGAGCGCGCCGGGAAGCATGCGGCCGAGGACGTTATCCTTGCGGATCGCGTAATGGAAAATGGCTGCGCCGACGTGCATGCCGATCAGCCCGATCAGCGCGAATGCGGCAAGGCCGTGCCAGTAGAATACCGCTTCGGCTGTCGCCTTGTCGGGCGGAGCGATCGCCGGGAGGCTGAACGCGCCGAAGATGTTGAGCGCGGGATACATCGATACGCCGACGTAGCCGAGCACCGGCACCAGCAACAGCAGCAGATAAATTGCCCAATGGGTGATTTCGGAAACCGAGCGTTGCCAGGGTTCCAGTGTCGGTTCGGGATGAGGAGCCCCAGCCCGGAGCCGATAGGCGAGGCGCGCTATCACGACCGCCAGTATGATGACGCCTAACAGCTTGTGGGATGAATAAAGGTTGTTAGTGAGCGCGTCCCAGATGTTCAGCGTGCCGCCGCGGTAGACCATGTAGAGGCCGATCGGAACCTGGATGGCGATCAGGGCTACGACGATCCAGTGATAGGCGCGTGCGGGCGGGGCATAGACTTCGATCGAACCCGATGTCGTTTCAACAGTCTGAATATTGCGCCTCGGCATCGTGATATCCTCGACTGATTCAACACTTGGTCGCTATTTCGTTGCGAGATTTGCACGGGCGCCGCTCAGATCACAATCGAAAAGCACATCGCCGTCAACGAGGACGCAGACTTTTGTTGGCGGCCGCAGGGCCCGGCTCAGTTCACCGACCGGCAAAAGGTTGATTCCGGTCTGGCCGGAACCGATGATCAGCGGGGCGAATAGAATGTGCAGCCGATCAATGACGCCGGCGTCGATGAACCTTGATACGGTGTGCGCGCCGCCTTCGATCAAGAGCTTGTTGAAGCCGCGCGCGAACAGAGCTTCGAGGATCGCCTTCGGGCACAGACCGTCGCTGCCGCGTTCGATCGTGAGCGTGTTGCACGGCGATGGGTTGGTGCAGTCGTGGGCATTGATCGCGAGCACATCGGCGCCGTCGAAGTTGAGTATCTTGGCGGTCGCGGGTAGACGGCCCGAAGGGTCTATGACGACGCGGGCGGGCTGCGTGCGCTTCTGAGTGAGCGGAATGCGGCGCACATTCAGCAATGGATCGTCGGCGATGACGGTGCCGATGCCAACCACGACGGCGTCGACTTCCGCGCGCAGGCGGTGGAGGTGGTCGAGGGCGCAATCGCGATTGATCCATCGGCTTTCGCCGGTCGGTGTCGCGATGCGGCCGTCGAGCGACTGGCCGAGCTGGGCGACGACGAAGGGCCGTCCAGGATCAGCCTGGCGAATGACTTCGAGGGAGCTGGCCGCTTCGTTGTGCAATGGTTTAATCCGGTGTTGTCACGGGTCGAATCGATTAACCGGCTTCAATGGCGTGCACAAGGCAATGCTCGTTTGCGATGGATGGGCTTCAATGCCACCCAGGAAACGCGCAGCGGAGAATGTCACTCCTGAAGGATCAGGCGGCCACTTCGAATTTCGAAACGGGAGAGCCGGCTCAGGAAGGACATGCCGAGCAATGTTCCATCCATAGCCCCGTCCTCGGTGACAACGCCCTCGACGTTGCGCACGATGATGTCGCCGAGGCGGACACGCGACAGCATGACGGGGGCGACCTTGGCGATGCCGTTGGCGGTGCGTACCTGGTGGGTGTAATCCTTGGCGGACAGGTGGAGCCCGGCGCGGCGGGCGTCGTCGCGGCTCATGGCGACGACGGTTGCGCCAGTATCGACCATGGCACCGACGTTGCGCCCGTTGACTTCGAGGTCGACGCGGTAATGGCCGCGGTCGTCTGCGGTCAGCTCGACATAGCCGACAGGACGAGATTTGCCGGCGTTGCCGGCGGTTTCGGAGTTGGTGGAGTGCACTTCTGCATCGGGTTTAGAAAGTTCAAGGCCGAGGACCGTGTGGGTTAATCCCTTGACGGTCTCGTAATTGGCCATGGCCCAAGCGAGCAGGACGGCGACAACAGCCCAGCTCAATATTTCGCCCATCAAACTGCGGGTGCCACTCGTCATGCTTCGCGCCCGAATACTGGTGTTGTGCACCGGGGCAGCGGACTGCGGCTAACTCCGGAGCGTCAAGAAATCGCCTGAAAACTCATAAGAGCGCAAACGTCTTAAGAAACTCATACCCAATAAGCTCTCGTTAAGGCTTCCAGGCTTGGTGACGAGGGCTTCGACGTCTTCGAGAATTATGCCGCCGACATCGATGCTGCGCAGGCGGACCGGGGCGGCAAAAGTGGTGCCGTTGGCGGTGCTGACGGGCGCGGTGAATGCAAGGTTGGACACGTTGATGCCGGCGCGCTCGGCATCGGCAGGCTTCAGAACGACGGTTGAGGCGCCGGTGTCGACCAGCATGGGCGTGGATGCGCCATTGATGGCGCCGCGGGCAACGAAGTGTCCATCCGAGCGGCGGCGCAGGCGCACCGCGAGGTTGTTGCCGGCCGATGAGGTTTGTTGAGCGGTTCCAGGAGGAGACAGTTCGCCGGTGACGCGGTAGGCGATCTCGCCCAGTTCGCCCCGGTAACTGTAGCCGGCGACCAAAAGCAGGATCAATCCGGCCCAGATGCCGAGCTGCTTCAAAGACTGGCTTAGACGGCTGGCGTTGGCGCTCATCAAAACCAGCGCGTAGAAAACGAGGAGGGTCGCGCCGCCGATGAACAACCAGCGCTCTGATCCGCTGAGGTCGGAAACACTGCTGCCCTCACCGGTCAGAAAATAAAAAAGCGCAAGCAGGAGCGCGAGGAGCAGGGCGAGCCATCCGAGCATGTCTTTTCCTTGAACGAGACCACCTTGTCGAACCGGCATAGCCAGTCGCGCATGCGGCGCGGTGCAGGTTTCAAATTATGCAGGCCCGGCAAGAGCCGGGAAACGCCCGCAGAGTCTGCGAATGGACTATAGCGATGCGTTGAGCTGATTGCCAGCCGGCGGCCTTGAACGACAATGGTGCACGCGGCTGTGCGGCACGTCCTTCACGCCCGCGCATAGGTCGGTGCGCGGGTCGAGCGCTGGGCGCCGCCGTGCTGATTGACGAGGCGTGGGCGCCGGGTTGAGACGTCTTCGCGATGACGTTCGTGGCCGAAAGGCTGAAGGGGGCCGACTGCCTGCAGCACGCGTTTGGGGGGAATGTAGATGATGGCCTCGGTGCCCTTGCGCAGTTCGGACAGCAATTCAAAACTGCCGTCGTGCAGTTCGATCAGGTTCTTGACGATCGGCAGGCCAAGGCCGGTGCCGCCTTCGGCGGTCTGGTGGGCCAGCGACCCTTGGCCGAAAGCCTGTAAAACCTTGGGGATCTCTTCCTTGGGAATGCCGGGGCCGGTGTCGCGTACGCTGAGGCGCTGTCCGCCATCGCTGGTGGGGTGGATGCTCACATAGATATGGCCGCCGCGCGGGGTGAACTTCAACGCGTTCGACATCAGGTTCAGGCAGATCTGGCGGATGGCGCGGGGGTCGGCCCAAATCTGTTCGAGCCCGGGTGTGAAGTCCTCGATAATCTCCAGGCCCTTGCCTTGGGCGCGCAGGCTCAACAGGCGGTGACAGTCGTCGGCGATATCGGCGAGGCGCAAGGGTTCTTCGTGCAGGTCATACTTACCGGCCTCGATGCGGGAAAGATCGAGGATTTCGTTGATGAGATTGAGCAAGTGGCTGCCCGAAGAGTGGATGCTGTCGGCATAATCACGGTAGGTTTCGTTCGGCATCGGGCCGAGGACTTCCTGCTTCATGACTTCGGAAAAGCCCATGATTGCGTTGAGTGGCGTGCGCAACTCGTGACTCATCGTAGCGAGGAAACGCGATTTGGCCTTGTTGGCGGCTTCCGCGCGTCTTCGCGCCTCGTCCGACATGGACTTTTCTTCTTCGAGCTCCGCGATCAGAAGGTCTTTTTGCGCGCGGAATTCGAGCATCGCAAGGGCCGTCGAGTGAAGACCGACGGCGAGAAACACGAAGTAGAGGTGGACGCCGACGGCCATCGAGGCCAGCGCGTAGTAGAGCGGGTCGTTGACGATCATGCCGAGGATCACAAGTCTGCTGACGACCGCCAGCGTCATCGGGATCGTACCGGCGTGCATGATCGGCATGATGGTCGAGGCGAACGTCATGCGGATTGCAAGGATCACGATCAGCATCGCGAAGATGAAGACGTGGGAAGAGAACAAAAGGGATTCCGTCGCCGTTGCGTAGTTCGAAATTCCGACCAGTGCGAAGCCGGCCCATGTCATGCCGTTCAGCAGCTCGGACAATACGAAGCGCCGGCGCCAGACCCGCACATCGACGTCGGCCTGACTCATAGTTATGAAGCGTCGGCACAACTCGAGGAGGAAGACCTTGGACGCGATGACGAGTACCAGCCACAGCGCAGCTTCGAGCGGCGTCGCCCACAGCATCGATGCGATCGACAGGATGATCGACAGGGCCGGCATGGTCGCGGCGGCCGAAATCTCGTTGCGCACGAACATCGAGAGAAGTTCGTACTCGAATTCGGGTTTCACGTTGGAGCCCGAGGACAATTGGCTGCGGATCGTGCGCAGTTGCTCGCTGGAGAGGCGGCGTGCCTCGCGGCGTCCCCTGAGCCGCGCGATTTCTTCGGATTTCACCGACTTGTCCATCCGGATTGTTGTTCCCAGCTCGGGCTATTCTGTTGTCTCGAACACGGTCTCTTGGGGAGATAGGACGTTAACCGACGAGTGCGAGTCGAGATTTGCAGAGATGATGACGGTGAATTTCTACTAAATTCACTAACGTATGGTTTATCAATTCGAAACAACTTGATATGGCGGAACTATGAAGCGGGCGTTACAACTATTAAATAAGCGCGGTCCGGTGAAATGGATAGGGCTTTTGCTCATCGTGATTGGCTTGTTATTCAATTTTTTCAACACTGCGCCGGGAATCGAGGACGCAGAGGGAATAGCGCGGGTTATCGATGGGGATAGTCTGTTTGTGGGTGGCCGGGAAGTCCGGATGCATGGGATCGATGCCCCCGAGGGCCGTCAGACCTGTCAACGCCAGGGCCGTGAATGGGCTTGCGGGGAGGAGGCCAGACGCGTTCTGCAGAGGCTTATCGGCCGCAATTCCGTTCTCTGCAAGGGGCTGGAAATCGATAAGCATCAACGGCTTCTTGCGGTGTGTGAAGCGGCGGGGGTAGACCTCAACCGTGAGATGGTGGCGCACGGATTCGCGGTCGCCTACGGTCGGTTCCACGACGAGGAAAAAGTCGCGAAAGCTTCAGGGAAAGGGCTTTGGTCCGGGGAATTCACCCGGCCGAGGGAATGGCGCAGAGAAAGAAATATCGGACAATGAATTTCGGGTCCGGCTTCGATGACTGCTGGTTTGGACCGTTTTGTTTTATTCGTCAGCGGGATTGAACGAAAGCAACAAAACCAATTGGATGAGGGGATCTCATCGGCAAGCAGGATAACGACGGGTTAACAGAGATGAAGATTATCGAAGCGAAAGCGGCACCCAACCCCAGGAGGGTAAGAATTTTCCTGGCGGAAAAGGGCATCGCGGTGTCGTTCGAAGAGTTCGAGCTCACAATGGAAAATATCCGTTCGGCCGAATTCGCGGGGCGCAACCCGATGCGGCAGGTGCCGATCCTGGTCCTCGATGACGGGCAATGCATTGCCGAATCGATTGCGATCTGCCGATATTTCGAGGCGCTTTTTCCCGATCCGGCATTGTTCGGGGCGACGCCGCTGGAAAAGGCGCAAATAGAGATGTGGAACCGGCGAGTCGAGCATGGGCTCTTCCACGCCGTGGCGCAGGCGTTTCGACACCTGCACCCGCGCATGAGCGAGCGGGAAGTGCCGCAGGTCCGTGAATGGGGAGTGGCCAACAAGGACAAGGCGCTGAGGCAATTGGCGCTCATCGACGAGCGGCTGACGGCTTCGCGGTTCGTTGCCGGTGAGGCCTTCACTGTGGCCGACATCACCGCCCTGGTGGCAGTGGACTTCATGGTTGCGGCCCGCATCGAGCGGCCGGACTCGTTCGAAGGGCTGGCGCGGTGGTATGCTGATGTCGCGGCGCGACCCAGTGCAAGTGCCTGAAATGGTGTATCTATTTTACCTGGATCTTGACCATTGGCGGGGTTGACCTATTGATCCTTGTTCCCAAGGGAACAGACGAACTATGGTGCGTGGCCGCACCATAGTTGGATTGGGGTTGGACAGGAAAAGAGCGATGAAGCTGACAATAGTCGGCTCGGGTGATGCATTCGGCTCGGGTGGACGACTTCAGACATGTTTCCATGTAGGGACCAGCGAGCTCAGTTTTCTCATTGATTGCGGCGCTTCAAGCCTGATCGGGATGGAACGTGCCGGCCTCGACCCGGCAGGTGTCGATGCAATATTCATCACGCACCTTCACGGCGATCATTTTTCCGGTCTGGTCTGGTGGGTGCTCTATGCGCGGCACGTGGAAAAGCGAACCAGGACGCTAACCATTGTCGGGCCGCCGGGGATCGAAGCTCGATATCTGACAACGGCGGAAGCGCTGTTTCCTGGCAGCACCGGCAAAGAAGATCATTTCGAACTGCGGTTCATCGAGAATTCCAAGGATGCGGCGGTTACTCTGGGTTCGCTGACGTGCACCGCCATCGAGGTCTGCCATCCCTCAGGTGCACCTTCGCACGGGCTGCGTTTCGAATTCGGCGGCAAGACGCTCAGCTATTCCGGGGACACCGAGTGGGTGGATGAGCTGTTCAGCCTTTCGGCGGGCGCGGACGTTCATATCAACGAGTGTTTCGCCTACGAAGCCGGGCTGCGGTATCATACGGCGTGGAGCATTCTTCGCGAAAAGCTCTGCGATATCAGTGCCAAGCGGATCGTCCTCACGCATATGAGCCGGCCGATGCTGGCGCGTCTTGACGAGATAGACGAGCGGCGGGTTACGATTGCCAGCGATGGTCTTGAGATCGACATCTAAAGTGGCGGGCCATCGCTCGAGTGGGGCCGGCGATGGCGGGCTCCAGAGCCTGGTCGGCGAAATCAGGCAATGCCGGCTTTGCGTCGATGCCCCCAAAGGCAAGCCGCTGCCGCATGCACCAAGACCGGTTCTGCAGGTCAGCAGCACGGCGCGAATCGGCGTTTTCGGGCAGGCTCCGGGCCTCAAGGTGCATCACAGCGGCAAACCGTTCACCGATCCTTCCGGAGTGCGTCTGCGGGAGTGGATGGGCGTCGGGGAGGAGGTCTTCTATGACAGCGCCAAGGTCGCTATCGTGCCGATGGGGTTCTGCTTTCCCGGATACAACGGCAAAGGCGCCGACTTGCCGCCGCGAAAGGAATGCGCTCCCCATTGGCGAAGCGTGCTCCTGGAGAAAATGCCGAACCTGGAACTGGTGCTGCTGGTAGGCCGGTATGCGCAAAACTGGCATCTGGGGGAGCACAACCGCGCAAGTTTGACCGAATCGGTCGCGGCGTGGCGTGAGGTTGCCGCCTTGGGCCAACCCAAACTCGTTCCGCTGCCGCATCCATCCTGGCGAAATAACGCGTGGATCAAGCGGAATCAGTGGTTTGAAACGGAATTACTGCCAGAATTGAGGGGGCAGATAGCCCAAACTCTTGAGATGATGTGAGGGTATGGCTTGAACAGCGTTTCGTAATATCGATAGAATAGATTTACTGTTGCGTGCCAGCTATTTTTCGTTCGTGATAAGGTTCTACTGCGGGAACTTCGAGACTGTCGGGGCCTTGCTCATTGGCGAGGAATTGCGGGCTGGAGTTTGAATTCTATTGGACCTTCTCGAAAGCGGTCGGCGGACGGTCTAGGCGCGGTCGGTGCGGCCATGGAAAGGGGAGGAACATGCTCGATGAAATGGATATCAAAATTCTGCGCGTACTGCAGGAAGACGCGACGCGAGCGGTAGCCGACATCGGCAAGGAAGTCGGTCTTTCGACGACGCCGTGCTGGCGTCGCATCCAGAAGCTTGAGGAAGCCGGGATCATCAAGTGCAAGGTTGCCGTTCTCGACCCGGAAAAAGTCAATGCCGGGGTGACGGCGTTCGTTCAGATAAAGACCGATCAGCACAGCAACGAATGGCTGGAAAGGTTTCACGAGGCCGTCGTCGATTTTCCCGAGGTCGTCGAGTTCTACCGGATGGCCGGGGAAATCGACTACCTGTTGCGGGTGGTGGTGCCGGACATCGCGGCCTACGACAAGTTCTACAAGAAGCTTATTTCAAGGATCGAGATTTCAAAGGTGTCGACGGTGTTCGCGATCGAGCAAATCAAATATACGACTGCCTTGCCGCTGCAGTTCGCCATCGCCGGCGGCAAGAATTCTCAGAACAAGCGTTGATTCCGTCAGCGCTCATGTGGCCAGCGTCGGCCCGCCGGTGAGGCGCATGCGTCCGCGCACCAGTCCCACAGTAACGCCCGGTGCGCTGGCGAGGCTCAAGACCACATCGTAATAGGCATTACGTCCACTCAGGGCCGTGCAGATCACGTCGCCGACAAGTCGGTCGCCGAGCGGCACGGGTTTGAGGAATTCGATCGACGCGCTGGCGGTTGCGGCGCGTTCGCCGCGTGCGTTGCAGGTGAAGCCAAGCGCCAGGTCGGCGAATGCGAAGACGATGCCGCCGTGGCAGACACCAAAGGTGTTGGCGTGCTGCTCCTTCACGTCCATGGCGAAGCGGGCGCTCGCGGTGCCGGCCACCTCTATCTCGATACCCAGCCATCGATAGACCGGATTGATGGCCGCCATGGCGTCCTTGAGCGCCCTGGCTTGCGGATCGTCGGCGCCTGTATCGGTGGCTGCGCGGTCGGTCACTTGCGAAATCCCGGGATCAGCCGAGCTTGCGGTCGGCGGCATTGAGGCGGGCGATAAGGCTCGACGTGTCCCAACGGCTGCCGCCCATTTTCTGCACTTCCGAATAGAACTGGTCGACGACGGCGGTGACCGGGAGGCTGGCGCCGTTGCGGCGGGCTTCGCCAAGGCAGATGGAGAGATCCTTGCGCATCCAGTCGACGGCGAAGCCGTAGTCGAACTTGCCGTTTTTCATGGACTCCCAGCGATTTTCCATCTGCCAGGATTGGGCAGCCCCCTTGGATATGGTGTCCATCACCTTGGTGACGTCGAGATCTGCTTTCTGGGCAAAGTGAATTGCTTCGGAGAGCCCCTGGACGAGGCCGGCGATGGCGATCTGGTTGACCATCTTGGTGAGCTGGCCGGCGCCTGGTGCACCGATCAGGTTGACCATGCGGGCGTAGGCCGAAATGACCGGTTCGGCACGCTGGAAGACGGCTTCCTCGCCGCCGCACATGATGGTCAGGACGCCGTTCTCGGCACCGGCCTGGCCACCGGATACGGGAGCGTCGATGAAGCCGAAGCCTTTTTCCTTGGCGGCTGCATATAGCTCGCGGGCGACATCGGCGGAAGCGGTGGTGTTGTCGATAAAGACGGCGCCGGGCTTCACGACCGAAAAGGCGCCGTTCTCGCCGAGGGTGACGGCACGCAGGTCATCGTCGTTTCCGACGCAGCAGAAGACGAAATCCTGACCGTCGGCGGCTTCAGCGGGTGTCTTGGCGGCGCGGCCTGAGCCGTATTCGGCGACCCACTTTTCAGCCTTGGCAAAGGTGCGGTTATAGACGGTCAGTTCATGGGCGCCCTTCTTGAGGAGGTGTCCTGCCATCGGATAACCCATGACTCCCAATCCAATGAATGCAACCTTGGCCATCGTGTCCGCTCCTCATGGTGCTGGAAATTGTCTCGACCAACATTCGGCAAGCCGATGTTGGCGTGCGCAAGCTTGTGTTGACGTTATTGCCTGCTCAACACTTGTTTGCCCAACATTCGGCGGGCCGATGTTGGAGCGCGCAAGCTTGTGTCGACGTTATTGCCTGCTCAACACGGCGCAAGCTTGTGTTGACGTTATTGCCTGCTCAACACGGCGCAAGCTTGTGTTGACGAAAAAAGTCGTGTTGGGCTTCTTTCACTACCAACACTTCCTTTGCTCAACACGGCGCAAGCTTGTGTTGACGAAAAAAGTCGTGTTGGGCTCTTCCACTACCAACACTTCCTAAAGTCGTGTTGGGTTGGGAATTCCAGGCTTTGTAGCCACTCTGGGGCGGTGCGGGCAAAGAAAAAAACATGCTGGTGGTTGTAATGACCGTGCGGGGCCGTTCCTGCACCAATCGGCAGGGGTGAAACTTTGGTCGAGGCGGTTGGTCGAAGCGGTTGGGGTCGGAGCGGTTGGGGTCGGAGCGATTGAGGTCGAAACGGATGGGTTCGAAACGTATGGGCAAGTCGGGTGGTGGTGGCGGAAACGGGCAGGCTGTAACGCTCACCGACATAGAAGCGGCGGCAAAGGCAATCGCCGGTGCTGTCGAGGAGACTGACTGCGACCGCTCGCGAACGCTTTCGAAGATGTTCGATGCCAACGTCTGGTTGAAGCGCGAAAACCTGCAATTCACCGGCGCGTTCAAGGAGCGCGGTGCGTTGAATCGGCTGTTGGCGCTCACCGGCGGGGAGCGCGCGAAAGGTGTCATCGCGATGTCGGCGGGTAATCACGCGCAGGGTGTCGCCTATCACGCGAACCGGCTCGGTATTCCGGCGTTCATCGTGATGCCGGAGCCGACGCCAACGGTGAAGGTGGAGAACACGCGCCGCAACGGCGCGACCGTGCTGCTCAAGGGCACACAGCTTGAGGAGGCGGCGGAATTCGCGCACGCCTACGGCCGCGAGAACGGCCTGACGTTCGTTCACCCTTATGACGACCGTCTCGTGATTGCCAGACAGGGAACGATCGCGCTGGAAATGATGCGCGAGGTAGCCGATCTCGACGTGCTGGTGGTGCCGATCGGAGGGGGCGGGCTTATTTCAGGCATGGCGATTGCGGCGAAGGCGGTGAAGCCGGACATCGAGGTGATCGGCGTGCAGGCGCGGCTCTATCCATCGATGTATAACGCGGTGCGCGGTGAAGACCTGCCGATGCGGGGCGATACATTGGCCGAGGGCATCGCGGTCAAGTCGCCGGGGAAAATCACGACACCGATCGTTCGGGAGTTTGTCGACGACATCCTCCTGGTCAGCGAGGTCCAGCTCGAACGCGCGGTCAGTCTCCTCATCAACATAGAGAAGACGGTTGTCGAAGGCGCAGGGGCCGCCGGACTGGCCGCGATGATCGCCTCTCCGGAGCGTTTCAAGGGGCGCAACGTCGGCCTGGTATTGTGCGGCGGGAATATCGATACACGGCTGTTGGCGAGCGTGCTGACGCGCGAACTTGCGCGGCAGGGTTGCCTGACCCAGCTGACCATCGACATACCCGACAGGCCGGGGCAGCTGGCGACGGTTTCGGCGGCGATCGCGCAAGCCGAGGCGAACGTCGTCGAAGTCTATCACCAGCGGGTGTTTACCGACCTTCCGGCCAAGGGCGCGGAACTGCACGTCGTCATCGAGACGCGGGACCGGGCGCACCTGCAGCGGGTGATCGCGGGTCTCGAAGCGCGCGGTTACGACGTTTCGGCCAAGGGCGCACCGGAGTGAATTTTGCTGGTTGTGCTTCAGGTGCCGACCTCTTTTTGATGTCGTCCACACTTCCCAGGGTCGTGTGGAACAGCGCTTGCTGGTTGCGCTTCAGGTGCCGACCGCTTTTTGATGTCGTCCACACTTCCCAGGGTCGTGTGGAACAGCGCTTGCTGGTTGCGCTTCAGGTGCCGACCCAGCACCCGCGCTTGCTGGTTGCGCTTCAGGTGCCGACCCAGCACCCGCGCTTGCTGGTTGCGCTTCGGGTGCCGATCGCTTTTTTGCAGTCGTCCACACTTCCCAAGGTCGTGTGGAACAGCGCTTGCTGGTTGCGCTTCGGGTGCCGACCCAGCACCCGCGCTTGCTGGTTGCGCTTCGGGTGCCGACCCAGCACCCGCGCTAGTGGCCGATCGGCTGGTCGGCGAAGGGGAGTTGTTCGCGGGCGCGCCACTCGTCGGTGACGTAGTTGATGATGATCGACTTGCGGATGCCCTCGATCTTGCGCGGTTCGAAGCCGTGGTAGGTGTTGTCGCCGGGGATGAACACCATTGCGCCATTCGACTGGAAGGGCGAACGTCCGAAATGCTTCTTATCGGCATCATAGATATCGGTGCCGAGATTGGAGTGGCTCGGATCGTTCGATACGTAGAGCAACATGGTGAAGACCTTGACGCCGAGGTCGGTGTGCGGTTCCAGCCAGAACCCGTCGATATCCTGGGCGTATTCGACGCGCAGATAGCTGCCGTTCAGGTCGGTGCCGAAGTAGGTGGCGATGGCGCGGGTGAGGTCGGGCGACTGGAAAGCGTCGTTGACGGCCTTGCAGACAGGGAAGCGGTTCATATTCTCGGCATCGAAATAGGTGCGCGTCTTGTTGTGCAGTTCGCGTTTGCCGGAAACGCCGCCGAGTTCGGGAGCGGCGAAGGGGAGCGTCATGGTGGCTTCGATGGCATCGTCGGGCAGGCATCTCGACAAGAACCAGTGCCGGTAGGGGTGGTCGCCCGATTTCGATGCTTCCATGCTGGAGCGCATGCTGTGCGTAATCGCCTCGGCGGTTATGGCCATCGTTGAAAAGTTCCCGTTTGACAGTGCCGGTTCAGGACCGGCCCATTTCGCTGAGCCAGACTAACACAGCGTTGTTTCGTTGGCAGGCTCAATGGCTTTTGCCATGGCCTGTCGGTCTCCTGTCAAGGGCGAAGTCCTGATCTTTCCGATGCAACGGGCTAATCGGCCACAAAATTACTGTGGGATCGGAGGCCTTCCTGTTCGGGTCGCGGTGAATCGGGCCTCATCGGTCCCAATCAGGCTGCGGCCGGCAATTGGGCCAGTTCGAGAGGTTCGATGCGAACCGGCTTGGGCAATTTCTCCGCGTGATCTTTTTCGATCGTTGCGATGGCCCAGAACAGGCGTTGCGGCATGAAGCCCCACTCGAGATTGAGCCGCAGGTCGCCGGTTGCGATTGCCGCTGCCTCGATGAACCGGAAGCCGCGTTGCAGAGGTTGATTCTGCAGCCGGCGGGCCTGAAGCACGTCGACAAGTGCCCAAAGCCGGATCAGCGCCATGCCGCCGAGCGAGGTGTTGCCTTCGTAGTCGGCCCAGAAGGCATCCTCGACGAGCTGGCGGTCGGCGGCTTCAGCGCCTTCGAAGAATATGCCTGCCTTGCCCGAGCGCACGACGGCGTTGAGGGCGGCCAGCATGAGTGAAGCGGGTACCGGGGCGACGTCGGTCGGCTCAAGGTGAAGCATCATCACGAAGCCCTCCGGTCAGCGTTGGCGTGGTTGTTGGCGGAGTTGGCGAATACCTCCCAGGGTGAGCCGGTGAGCAGGATGATGTCCGCGGCCTTGCGGCAGGGGCCGGGCTGCACGAAGTCGACGTCGTAGCCGACGATGCGTCCGTTCGGATTGCGGATCTCGCCGGGCACGAAGCGGATCTTGCGGCCGTCATCGGCCTTGATGACACCGACGTTCAGGGTTTCGTTGAATTTGACGATGCGTCCTTGCATGACACGCTCCTGGTTCCTGTTTGTGATGCCGCCGGTTCCTTTCCTTGCCGGTGGCGGGATCTAGTGCTTATCCAGGAGTGTGAGGCATTCGCGCGCATCGCGCTGTTCCCAGCGCGACAGGTGCGGGGTTAATTGTCATTTGTTAAGTTATTGATATTTCGTTCACTTGCCGACTTCGCGTTTAGGCGACGTGCAAAATTTCGGGCATCGGTGGGATCGCGTGCGAGCCCAAACAGCAAAGCCCGCTGCGATGTCTCGCGGGCGGGCTTTGGCTTGTTCGTGCTGATCGCCTGTTCGGCGCGGGCGATCCTGGTGCGGTAGGGCCTTGAGGGCCCGGACGGCGATGAGGCCGGTTTCAGCTTACTTACGAAAAAAGGCGTCTACCCGCATGCCCGGCAGTAGCGGCACGTCCCCTTCAAGTTCGATGGTCACTTCCAGGATTTCGACGTCGGTTGCGCGGCGGGCGCTGCGCTGCATGATGACCGGGCTGGCGAGTGCCGGGGCCACTTTGGACACCTTGCCTTCGAATTCCTTGTCGGGGTAGCTGATCGAGGTGACGTAGGCCTTCTGGCCGACCTCGACCTTGGCGACGTCGACCTCATCGACTTCAGCGGTGACCTGCATGCCGGTCATGTCGCCGATGACGACGAGGGGGCCTGAGGGTTGGGGGCGACCATTTCGCCGGACTTGGCGCGCAGGATCAGGACACGGCCGGTGCGCGGCGCGCGCACACGGGTCTTGTCGAGCAGGGCTTCGGCAATGGCGACCTGGGCGCGTGCTTCGCTGACGGCTGCTTCGGCCGGCGAAGGGGCGGGCAGGTTGGGATCGGCCTGGGCGCGGGCCACTTTCACGCGGGCCTTCTGGACCCGGTCGTCGGCCTGTTCGAGGCGGCGGCGGGCATCGCGCAAGGTGCGCTCGGTGACGGTGCCGTTGCGGCGGCCGGACAGCGCGTAGTCGAGTTCGATGCGGGCTCCGGTTGCGGCGCGCTCGGCGCGGTAGACTTCATCCTCGGCATCGCGAACGTCCTTGCGGTCCTTGTTGAGATTGCCATCGTCGCGGGTTTTTTCGCGGACGTCGGCCTGTGTCTCAGCGGCTGCAAGGCGCGCACGGGCTTCGGCGTCATCGAGTTTGAGGAGGAGTTCGTTCTGCTCGACTTCATCGTTGAGGGCGATGTAGACCTCCGAAATGCGGCCGATGATGGCGGTGCCGATGTTGATCATGCCGCCTTTCGGTTCCAGGCGTCCGGGGGCAGCGACAACCCACGGCGTGTCGGATTCTTCGGCGCGGAGCGCGTCCGTCGATGTCAGGCCCGGTATCAGCAATCCGGCGCCGACAAGCCCCAGAACTGCAATCGATTTTAGAATTCGCTTCATCTTTCTTGCTCCCAATCTCTCAGCAATGATCCCACATGTTTGTTTCATCCGGCCCTGGCCGTTGCATCCAGTCGAGGCGGGCGCACATGGCGAACCCTCCCCAAGTTTCCTGAAGAATTCAATGGGCACCCTCGGCGGACAGGCGTTCCATGTTGGCGCGTGCGACGGGGTCGTCCTTGGGCCGTTCGTCGGTCGAAATGACACCGTCCTCGATGCGGATGATGCGGTCGGCGTATTTCAGAATGCGGTGGTCATGGGTGACGCACAGGACCGCGCGGCTTGCGTCCTTGGATACGTCGGACATCAGCTGCATCACGGACTGACCGTTTTCCGAATCGAGGGCGGCGGTCGGTTCGTCGGCCAGCATCACCGAAGGCGAGCCGGCAAGTGCGCGGGCGATCGCGACGCGCTGCTTCTCGCCGCCCGACAGCTTGGCTGGATATGTATTGATGCGGTGCGACAGGCCGACCGAGTCGAGGGCGTTCTTGGCGCGCTGCGGGGCATCGGCCGGCATGCGGCCGCGAACATCGAGGGCCAGCATGACGTTCTCCAGCGCGGTCAGTGTCGGGAACAGGTTGTAGGACTGGAAGACGAAGCCAACGTGATTCCGCCGCAGATCGGCCATCGCCTCGGCGCTCAGTTTGTTGGTCTTCGTGTTGGCGATGACAAGGTCGCCCTCGGTCTGGCGCAGGATGCAGCCGAGGATCGACAGCAACGTGGTCTTGCCGCTGCCGGAGGGGCCCATGAGGAGGGTGAGTTCGCCCGGCAGGAGGTCGAGATGCACGCCCTTCAATACCTGCACTTCGCCGGCGCCGGTCCCGAACACCTTGACGATCCCGTCGGCAACGAGGATCGGAGAAGGCTTGGCCCCGTCGGATTTTGATTGAATCATAATGTCGTTCCTCGAAGTGTCTTGCTTTTGGCTCATAACATCCTGACGAGCCTGAATTATTCGTGGTCTCTGCGCAGTTCCCGGGAGTACAGGAGGCGACGATTGGGCCGCCTCCTTGAGTTGGTCGGTCTAGCGGCTGAAGACGCCAGCCGGATCGATGCGGATGACCTTGAAGATCGCGGAGATCGCGGCCAGCATGCACATGCCGATGGTAGTTGCGAACAACAAGGCGGCGAGTCCCGGCGTCATCACCACGTTGAGAGTTGTGTTTTCGGCAAGCTTGAATATCCCCAGCGTCAAAGTCATGCCGAGTGCGTAGCCGACGATGGCTGAAAAGAGCGCCTGCAGTAGGATGACCTGGATGATGTAACCGGCCGAGGCGCCGAGCGCGCGAAGGGTCGCAAATTCGTTGAGGTGGTCCTTGGTGCTTGCGTAAAGCGTCTGGGCGACGATGACGATGCCGACGATGATGGCAAGCGCAGTGCCGGCGATCAGGCCGGAGCCGGCGGCGGTATGAAACAGCCAGTAGTTGATCGAGCGGTTGCGGAAATCCTCACGCTTGAGGACTTCGGCGTCGGGCAGTTTGGCCTGGATGCGTTCCTGCACGATATCGACGTCGCTGTCGGGCTTCAGGCTGACGAGGGCATAGGAGCCCTGCTCCTGTTGCGCGCCGAGCATGATCTGCGCACGGCCGAGCGTGGTGAAGATGTAGGGCATGGTGGTGAACGAGCGGATCTTGTTGGTGACCGCGCCGACCTTCACTGTCATGCCGTTGATCTCGGCGGGATCGCCGAGCCCCTTGACGTCCAGATCCTTGAAGTAGGTGCGGTCGACGGCGACCATTTTGGGAGCGGCCAGCTGATCGACGCTGCCGTCGATGACGTTCCAGGGCTTGAGGCCGCCGGAGTTCCAGTCAGCCCCGACAACGAGGACTGTCGTTGCGCCGCCATTTTGTTTGCGCCAGCGGGCAAAACCCATCGAAAGGGTTTCCACGTTCGCGACGCCGGGGACCGAGAGAACGGTGTATTTTTCACGGCCTGGCAGGAGGGAGGGGTCATCGACGCTCTTGGTGCCGATCGGCAAAACCCAGAGCTCGCCCTTGGTCTTGTCGAGAACCGCGGCGATGGTGCGTTCGATGCCAAGGTAAATGCCGGACTGGAACGATAGAAGCACGACGGAGAAGACGATGCCGATCAATGTCACGAAAAGCGAGATCTTGTCGTGGAACAGGTTGCGGTAGGCCAGCTTCGGGGCCATCCGCAAACGGCGTCGTGGACCGGCGGCGGCCGCATCCGCTCCGCCTGCTATCGATGCACTGCCCTGCATGTCATTCACCTCGTCTTGTTAGTCTCGCCCGTCGACGGAATATGCTCAAAACAACATATCCAAGGACTAAGCGTTTCTGGAGTGCAAAGCACAACCTATGAAGAACCCACCGCAACGGACTTTGGCAAGTCCGGTGCTATGTTTTGATTAGTATCCGGGTCGCAGACTCGGGACCCGCAGGGGACCGAGATGGTCATGCCGGCGCTGGGGATGTACTTTTTGCACTCCAGTTCGGCCGTCTCGTCGCGACTGTCTGTGCCAACCTCTGCCTCGACCGCCGCTGTTTCAGGGTCGTTGTCAGCACGGGCTGCAACATCCGCCTTGTTTGATTTATCTTCGAATTCCAAGGTGTTGGTGCCGGCGATTGCCGAGGCTTTGACCGGGGCCAGCTTGGCTGTATCTTCGTCGTTCTGGTTTTCAGGCTCGGACTTGACCTCGTTGCGGTCGGCCTTTGCCAGCCTGCGGGTCTTGGCGGCGGCTGCCCTTTGGGCGGCAATCTTCTGGGCGGCTGCGCGGTTGGCTGCGGCATGCTTGGCGGCAGCGGCTTCCTTTTGTGCTGCGCGCTTTGCTGCGATCTTGCTGGCAGCAGCTTGCTGGGCAGCTTTCTGGGCAGCGTATTTGCGGGCTGCGGCTTCCTTAGCGGCTTTCTGGGCGGCGTAGTTGCGTGCGGCTGCCTTCTTGGCAGCATGTTTGCGGGCGGCGGCTTTCTTGGCGGCGTGGGATGAGCGCTTCTTTGAGTAGTTCGAACGGCCATGGCCGGAACCCTTGGCGTAGGGGGTGGCCTCGAACGATCCCAGGGGGCCGCCGAAATGCAGGCGCTTGCCGCCTGCGTTTGCCGGTGCGGTTGCGATTGCTGCAATCGAGGCCAAGGCCGCTGCCAGGATGAAGGTTGCCTTTTTCATTGTCCCCTAGTC
>Ga0180009_10003367_pt1 | contig 18226 bp, 35 predicted proteins | sample OS_PC_MetaG_FD_123537 | JGI IMG/M metagenome (GOLD analysis project Ga0180009, IMG submission 123537) | Groundwater microbial communities from the Aspo Hard Rock Laboratory (HRL) deep subsurface site, Sweden - OS_PC_MetaG | ecosystem: Environmental > Aquatic > Deep subsurface > Groundwater... | reverse complement strand
TGTCCAAATATAGTTTATAACGATACTTATTCAAGGTTATTTTTAGCCGGTGGTATTGTTGGTTGTGAAGATTGGCAATCTGAGTTATGTGATAAATTAACAGTAGACGATGTTGTTAACTTAGCTGTTCTTAATCCGCGAAGAAAAGAATTTCCATTTAATGATGAAAGAGCGGGAGTTGAACAAATTAAGTGGGAATATGATCAATTAGAAGTAGCAGATGCAATTTCTTTTTGGTTCTCAAATAAAACATTACAGCCAATTGCTATGTTTGAATTAGGTAGGTGGAGTTTTGTTGAAGATAAGCCTATTTTTGTTGGTGTTCATCCAAATTATGAAAGAAGGTTTGACGTTATTGAACAATTAAAATTGGTAAGACCAAATTTACAGGTTGTTAATAATTTAGATGATTTGGCTAATCAAATTATATCGTGGAACAAATTCGTGAATCATACTGCGAGGAACCATTATTAAGTTAAGGAGAAAAAATGAGCGAGAAAAAATATTGGCAAGAGGATGAATGGATTGATATGCCAGAGTTTGTCCAAGAAAACAAACAAGCAATAAAAAGAGTGGCAATTAATTTTGAATCAGAAGAAGATATGACAAAGTTTAATGAAGTAACTGGATTAAACATAACAATGAAAACTAAGGGTGTTTTCTTTCCATTGCAAAAAAGTAAAAAAAAAGAGTATAGATATACTAAAAATACAAATCTAAAATATCCAATATATGTTATTTCAAAAGGAAGGTGGGAGAAACGGTTGACAATTAATGCATTAGAGGAAATGAGTATTCCATACAAAGTTATAGTTGAGCCAGAGGAGTATAATAATTACTTAAAATATGTTTCAGCAGAAAACATATTGGTATTACCAGAAAACTTCAGTAGGTTAGGTCAAGGATCTATTCCTGTTAGAAATTGGGTTTGGGAGTACTCAATTAAAAGTGGTGATGAGAAACATTGGATACTTGATGATAATATAAGTGGTTTTGAGAGGCTGAATAGAAATGAAAGAGTTAGGGTAAAAAATGGCTCAATGTTTAGAGCAGCAGAAGATTTTGTTGACAGATATGAAAATATTGCATTTGCTGGTTTTGAATATAGACAATTTGGTGGAGGGGCAAGAAGACCTAAACCACCATTTAAAACTAATTATAGAGTATATTCTTGCACATTAATAAGAAATGATTTACCATATAGATGGAGAGGTAAATTCAATGAGGATACCGACATATGCATTAGGGCGTTAAAGGATGGCTGGGTTACGGTAACGTTTAATTGCTTTTTGCAAAATAAAATAGGAACTATGTCAATGAAGGGTGGCAACACAGATAGCATATATGACAAAACCGATAATAGAAAAGAATTTGCAGAAAGCTTAAAGAAGCAACACACAGATATAGTTGAGGTTGTTTGGAGATATAATAGGTGGCATCATGAAGTTGATTATAGTTCTTTTCAAAATAACAAGCTAATAAAGAAGAAAAATATTATTTTGGGCGAGAAAGTAAATAATTATGGAATGGAATTGTTGTGACACTATTCACACCTAAAGGTGGAATCTTCTTTTTGGGAATTATTTAAGGTTTTGCTGGTTCCCACGGAGTTTTCACTATTCTCCCATTCATCAACTAAAAAGTCACGAATGTTTTTTCCAGCATTGAAATCGGCATTAAATGATTTTTGGCAATTATTACAAAATAAATGATTTTGTTTGTTCCTTGTTGTATCAATAGATTTGCAATAATTGCAAATCTTTGATGTATTCTTAGGATTAACAAAATTAACATTAATACCTCTTTCTATACATTTATAGCTTAAAAATGTTTGAAACATTCTAAATGGAAAACAGTTGTTTATTAGATAATTCAAATGTTTCCCTTTTGATGTTCCATTCTTTTTTGAACAACTTTTTCTGATGTTTGTCAGATCTTCCAAAACTATGTGACCCACATTATTTTTCTCAAAACTATTAGCTATATTTGTTGTTAATTTATGAACATAATCTTTTGACCAGTTCATTATATCGTTTTTATTTTTATGTTTCCTATATTCTAATTTCTTATGAATATATGGTTTTAAGTTATATCTTTCTCCGTTGGAACATGAAATATTGGAAACATTTATATCTATTCCAACAATATTCTTATTATCTTTAATTGACTTAGATTCAACCTCACAAACAACATGAACATAAAATACTCCAGAGTTATTTTTTGTTATTTCTATGTGTTTTATAGATTTAGCTTTTGATATTTTCTTTGATGAATTGAATCCAATCAGTGGAATATTTATTTTTAATTTTGGCAACCTCAAGAACCACATAAACCTTCCATTTGTTTTTTGTAGGTTTACTGTTTGACCATCCAAAACAATTGGACAATTTATATATGTTGTCTTCTGTAATTTTTTATATGATGATGTTGAAGAGTCAATTTTTTTCATTGTTTGTTGAATCATTTTTGAATATACACTTGGGAACATTTTTCGTGAATCATGATAAAATTGTTTCTTTATGTCTTTATTCCAAGGATTTGTTTTCTTATACTCTTTTTTAAGGTTCAAATAATTATTAGCAACAATAATATTCTCATTATATAGTTTTTCCAAAAGAGAATATTTTCCTTTTCTCGTTTTATCTTTTGATATTGTTAAACTATATGTTTTAAAGCTCATTTTCCTTTTTGCCCATCTATATATTTTTTTACAGTTTCCAATGAAACACAGCCAACAGATGAAATAAATTTACCATGTGTCCACAACGATGATATTCTTGATTTCAAAGAGGGAAATGTTTGTCTCATTATTCTTGATGTATTACCTTTAAGCAAAGACACACACTTTGTTATTCCAAATTGCGGATTACACTGAATCAGACAATGAATATGATCTTCCATAATTTCAGCCTCAATTATTTCAAACCCTCTTTTTTGTGCAACATCATATAAAATTTCCCTTAATTTATTTTGCATTTCGTTTGTATTAAAAAGTTTTCTTCTATATTTTGTTGTCCAAATTACATGATAAATACACTTATGGACAATATGTTTAGAATGCCAGTATTCATTTTTATCAGGTTGTTCAATATTCATTTTGCCATCCTTTAACTTTGTTTCTATATATACATATGATCCAACCTCAAGAAAAAGACAAAAAAAGATGTATATTTTTTATTTTTATGTTATATTTTATATGGAGGTTAATTCAATTCATCTCCATACATAAATGAAGGAGCTTTCTTGAATAGTTTGTTGTAAAAATAGGGGAAAGTAAAGAATGACAACAGGTAGAAAAAATACATCTAATAACAAAGAGTGGTATACGCCAAAAAGCTTTTTGTTGTTAGTAGAATTAATGTTTGGTAAAATTTCACTTGATCCATGTTACAATTCTGAATCTTTTGTTTTGGCAGATACCGTTTTTGAGCTTCCTTTTGGGGATGGTATTTTGGAGAATTGGAATGACTACAAGACAATATTTTGTAATCCTCCATATGGTAAAGATAAAGATCGCAAAACATCAATAAAGGACTGGATTAAAAAATGTCACGAAACAAGCAAAACAGGGTCACAAATTATAGCATTAATTCCAGTGGCAACCAATACAAGTCATTGGAAAGAGTATATATTTCCATCTTGTTCCGCAATTTGCTTTATTGGCAAACCAAGATTTGATTTTGTGGGAGCAAAAAACAATGGTGCACCTATGGCTGTTTGTGCAGTTTATTGGGGAAACAAAATTGAGAAATTTTCAAAAATATTTGGAGAGATAGGAAATTTAATGTTTCCTTATATGGGGAGGTTTTAAATGATTACGCTTTTGTTGATTTTATGTTGGGGATTAATTGGAATTGTCAGTGTTGGAGCAATATTCTATTTTGTTGATGGTGAAGTTATGTTATCTGATTTACCAATGATGGTTTTGGTTGGTATACTTGGTCCAGTGGCGATTATTATTTGTTTGTCAGTTATGGCGATAAATTCAGTAACAGAATATTTAAAAAAGAGAGATATAACAATTTTTAGGAGAAACCATCATGGGAAATTTTAATGGAAAGTTTGAGTCAGCCAAACAGGAGTGGACTACTCCAGATGATTTATATGATAAGTTAAATGAAATTTATTCTTTTAATATAGATCTTGCAGCAGACAATTCAAATAAGAAGTGTAATAATTATTTTTCAGAGGAAGATGATTCATTGGAACAAATTTGGGTGGGTCGTGGGTGGTTAAACCCTCCATATGGTGGAAGGGCTAAAAATAAACTATCTAATTGGATTAAAAAGGCAAAAGAAGAAGTAGATTGTGGACATGCAGATCTGGTAGCTGTTTTGCTCCCAGCAAGAACAAATACAGTGTGGTGGAAAAAATATTGTATGACTGCCTCTACAATATATTTTATATGTGGTAGACCTAAATTTGGAAATGCAAGGTACGGTTTGCCACAACCATTAGCAATTGTTGTCTTTGACAAAGGGTGTGATGGAAATACAAAATTTTTAACATTTGAGGTTTAAAATGAAAGAAATCGCGAGACACAAAGTAGAACAGGCACAAGCTGAATTTAGTAAAATGGATGGCACAACTGGTCTTGTGACTGTCACAGAATGGTATAATGATGAAGGTTTTGATATCAACGTTGATGGTGATAATAGGTTTAACATTTCTATAACCTATGATGAATATGACACTATTGATTTCTTAATAAAGCATCTTCAACGTATGGATTCTACAGAGGATATTTAAAATGGATAAAAACACACAATCAGTAATGTTTAGTAGTGATTCAACTGAGTGGTCAACCCCTGATAATTTTTATAACATGCTTAATACCAAATTTGGTCCACTTACTCTTGATGTATGCGCGGCAACAAACAATACCAAATGTGCTAAATATTTTACCACAAGAGAAAATGGTTTAGAACAAGATTGGAGTGGTAATATATGTTTTATGAATCCTCCCTACGGTCGCAATTCTGCAAATAAATGGGTTGCCAAAGCTTATCAAGAATCGTTAAAGGACAATACCATTGTAGTATGTTTGCTTCCAGCGCGTACAGACAATAAGTGGTTTAACAATTATTGTATGAAAGCCAAAGAGATATATTTTGTTAAAGGTCGTTTAAAGTTTGGTGACAGTAAAAATTCTGCGCCATTTCCCTCTATGGTTGTTGTGTTTGATGGGGAAGAACACAACAACTCTCCAAAAGTATTTTCACTAAAAACCAGTTAACATTCTTCTCCTTTTGTGTTATTATACATCTGTAGTTAAGAGGTTACAGATGTATAATGTTGGACAAATAGTTTGGGTAGAACCAGCCAAGACTTATGTGATGTATGTTGGACCTGCAAAGATAAAAAGAGTTTTTACTGGAGAAGAATTGAAGGCAGCAGGCAGACAATTTCCATATATTTGTTTTATTCCACACGAAAGTTTTTCAAAGGGAAAATTGGGTTATCCAATACAGGAAAGAGAAATACAATACGTGGTTTTTGATAATGAATAAACAATTTAAATATAAAGTTGGTCAAACTGTATGGCTTAATTTGGTTGATAGTAATTATGATAACTATATAGGTCCAGCTAAGATAGGGTCTATTAATACATCTGACTATCCATGCCGTTGTTATATACCACATCATACTTTCAGTAATGGTAATGTTGAATATCCAATAAGGGAAAGCGAAATACAATACGTGGTTTTTGACGATGAATAAAAGGCATAAAAAATATAAAGTTGGTGATATGGTTTGGTGTGAATGTTATAGTTGGGTTAAAGATGGAGAAGTGGAAGAATTGCGTTATGTTGGACCAGCTTGCATAAAGAACATTGTTCCATTTCAAGTCTCACAAGGTGATTATCATGTTAGACTTCCAAAGATAGGAATTAATGGATTTAATAGTTGGGAAATAAAGGAAGACTGGGTGTTACATGAATTATAAATATGAAGTAAGCGATATTGTTTGGATTGAGCCAGAGATAGAATACACTAATTATCGTGGTCCAGCCAGAATAACAGGTTTCAATTTAATTGGTAAATACTCATACCAAGTGAAACTACCATTAGCTATTTATACGACAGCAACACCATTCTTAAAAACAAGTATTGCTGTTCGTGAAGATGAAATAAAGTATAGGTGCTAAACAATGCCTAAAATAAATTATAAAGTCGGTGATATGGTTTGGGTTGAACCAGATAGAGATTATACTTGTTACTGTGGACCAGCAAAAATAATAATTGTGAAGCCAAGTGTTGCATATCAGTATACAGTAAAAATTCCAGTTGCTGTTTATGTTAGAATATCTCCGTTGCCAAGAACAACAATTGCTGTTCGTGAAGATGAAATAAAGTATAGGTGCTAAACAATGGCAAATTATAAATATGAAGTAGGAAGTGTTGTTTGGACTAATATTGTTAACAAAGAAAAGACAAGATATATTGGTCCGGCTAAAATAGTAAAGTGTGGAGGCTTCCTTAAGGAGTATAAGGATAATTGTTATTTATGCAATTTTCCATTTAAGTTTTTGGTAGGTGGAGACACTTATGCACATTATATGTTTAGAACATTTGAAGATGAGATTAAATTTTTAATAGCAAAAGGAGAAAATAATGAACAGTAAGACAAAGGAAGATTTGGGTAATGCAATTTTTTATGTTAAGAAGCCAATACCAATTAGAGCCAAGCAAATGCAAGAGGAATTCACTGTTGAATCACTTGAAGGAACAGTTAGTGGTAAAAAAGATGATTGGCTTATGGAAGGTATTAGGGGAGAGTTATACATTTGTGATAATGACATTTTTCAGGAGTCATATGAAGTTTATATAGAGGAAATTTAAATGACAAGTATTTTTGGAGTTGTTGCTGGAGTAGCATTACTCTGTATTGGGTTTTTCGTTGGATATAATATGGGAACAACTGCAATCAGAGAAGTTTCAAGAAAATATTTGCAACCAAATGATCATAGAACGTTTGAGATGTTATGGGACAAAGTTATTCAGGAAATGTTGACATCAAAAAGATAATTTGTGAAAAAGACAAAATATGATGTTGGTGATATAATTTGGATAGAAACACCAAAATATGAAGATGCTACTTATAAGGACTGTTCTGATTATTGCGGACCTGCAAAGATATTGAAAGTTGATGATGATTACATTTTTAACTTCCCATATCGTGTTTTATATGCAATATATCCACCACATGCAATTGAATGGGGTTGGTCAGATAGAGAAGACTTTATAAAAGAAAAATGGATAAAATACAAAACTAATGATTAACATTTAGTGGTTTGTTTGGTATAATGAGGTTATGCAATGAAATTGAAAGAATATAAAGAGGGAAAATATACAGTTAAGGTACTGGTAGACGGAACTAAGATTTGGTATATTGGACCTCTTGCACATAGAGAAGATGGTCCAGCTTGTGAATATTCTAATGATGATAAAGAATGGTATTTGGATGGAAAAAAACATAGAGAAGATGGACCGGCAGTTGATTGCACAGGTGGATTGAAAAAGTGGTATTTACATGGAAAAGAAATAAGGCACTTTAAATGTAGATATAAATATGAAAACTGGGTGGAAATAAAAGAATTAAATTATATTGGACCTTATAAAAGATATAATAATTGTTTTATTGAATTGCCATTTGAAGTAAATGGCAATAAAATTATAGTTATGGAGGCTTTGGCGAAATGAAAAAAGAAATGGTTTATATTTGTGAACATTGCAATTCTAAGAATCAAACAAAAGAATCAGCAGTAAAGTGTGAAGAAAGATGTCTTAAGGATAAGAAAAAGTCATGCTCACTATGTTGCTTTTGTAGAGATAAAGAACACGTAAGATTACACTCTCCAGTTACGAAAAGGAGAAGAAGTCTTAAATATAGATATTTGTGGCAAGAAAAATATTGTTTAAGGATGTTGTTTTACGAAAGATTCCAAGCCAGAAGTAAACATATCAGTTATCGTAACATTCTTAATAAATCATGGGGAAGGAGAAACTTAATACTTACTAAAGACTACAGAAAGGGTAAAACTGGTGTATACTGTAATTTATTCAAGGAGAATGACAATGAAAGTTAAAGAATTGATGAAGTCGCCAAGGGCGTAGAAATATTCTAATGTACGATAGAATAGAAGAAGAATATTTAACGCTTGTTAATGAAGAAATAAGGGAATCAAATAAAGAAACTTTATTTTCTGACAATAAACGATGGTTAAAATATCGTGGAATAGAGTTCTTATATAAAAATGGTGATATTGTGTGGCATAATGGAATTGACTATATTGGACCAGTTAAAATAGTAGGGTTTAGTCAAGATATTTTAGGGTATTATGCCATTACACCATTGCATAAAAATCCTATTCCAATTATTGATATGAAAAGCTTGAGAAAAATTGATGATGAATAAGCATATACAGGTGTGGTTTTTTGTGGTATAATTTAATAAAACATAAGGACAAACAATGTTAAAAACAATCCTTCACATACATTCCTCCGAGGGAAGTATCCTCGATAGTTGCGCTAAAATTAAAGATATTGTCTCCAAGGCAAAATCTATTGGTGTGACATCAATTGGGTTGGCTGATCATGGCAATATGTCTGGTGCTCTCAAATTTTATAAGGAGTGTAAAAAACAAGGGATCAAAAGCATCTGTGGCTGTGAAATGTATGTGAACAATAACCGTGACAAGCACGATAAAACAAACAGAAGAAATTTTCATATATGCTTATACGCGAAGTCTTTTCAAGGATATAAAGACTTAGTATGGTTACAGGGCGAAGCTGTTCATCATTTTTATAGTAAGCCAAGAACAACCAATCAACTTATTTTTGAAAAGGCAAGAAAGGGTAATTTGATATGTACTACCGCTTGTTTGGGGAGCGAATTAAATTCACTGTTTGAATATCAGAATTATTCTGGTGCAGAGGAATTAATACTACAATATCAAGCTAACTTTGGTAAGGGAAACTTCTTTTTAGAAATTGCGATAAATGAAATGCCAGAACAGAGAGAGTATAATAATCATTTAATACGTATTTCAAAAAAGCTTGATATACCACTGGTATTGGGCTTGGATGCTCATTATGTTGAACAAGAAGATTGGTTCCTTCAGAAACTTATGTTTCTGATAAGAGACAAGAAAACAATTAATGATAAAAATGGAAAAGATGACAAGGAAGATAAGTGGCAATTTAAAACAAAAAGTCTGTGGATAAAGACTGAAGAAGAAATTAATGATTGTATGAATAAATATGGTTACAACTACAACAAACCATTCATGGAAAGATTAATTGAAAATACTAACAAGGTCGCAGATTTAGTTGATATTGAAATACCGTTTTATGATTATCAGTTCCCAAAGCATCAGCACGATAGTAATATAACATCAAAAGAATTGCTACTAAAAAAAGTAAAAGAGGGATTAAAAGAAAAGTTGGAAATGGGTCTTATTAAAAAAGATGATGTTCCAGAGTATATTCAAAGAATAAAAATGGAAGTAGATGTATTAACGAATAATAAATATGATTTGTCAGATTATTTTTTGTTTATTAATGAAATTAAAAACTTTGTCTATGAAAAAGGTGGAATTTTAGGGGCGGGGAGAGGGAGTAGTGCTGGTTGTCTGGTATCTTATCTACTCGATATTGTAAAATTAGATCCAATAAAGGAAGGATTGTTATTTGAAAGATTTTTAACAAAAGAAAGATTAAATGTTGATATTGCTGATATAGATATTGACGTTGACAGTAAGACATTACCAATGGTGGAAGTGTGGTTAAAAGAAAAGTATGGCGAATATAATGTATTACACATTGCGACATATAGTAAATTTGGCATTAAATCAACACTGAAAGATGTATCTCGTGCATTAGGAGCAGATAGTGACTTAGTAACCTTAAATAAAATAACAAAGTCTGTTGATGATGGGAATGAAAATTTTGAGGATGAATGGAAAAGAGCAGAAAAGAGATTTAAAAAAGGAACAAAAGAGGGTAACTGGCTTATTGATCATAGAGATGATGTTCTAAAATGGAGTAACAAATTATTTGGGTGTACAAGAAATGTTGGTAAACACGCCAGTGGAACAGTGGTTTCACCAAAAGTGATGCACAGTTATGTACCATTGGTAATGCACAAGGGAGAACCATTGGTGGCATATGAGGAAGGTGTCCAAAATAGATTTTTGAGTATGGCAGGATTGGCAAAATTAGATTTATTGGGATTAACAAGTGCGGAAATTATTGGTAATACCATTGACCTAATAAATCAAACAACAACTGATTTTCCATACAATAAAAAGACTATATTTTATATTGACAAGGAAGATAAGAATATTCTTGGACAATTTGCAAAAGGGAATACAGAGAATTGTTTTCAGTTTTCAAGTGCTGGTATGAAATCAATATTACAAAATATGATGGTTGATAGATTTAGTGATTTGGTTCTTGCGAATAGTCTTTATAGACCTGGAGCATTGGGCGCGGGAATGCATTCCGAAGCCATTTCCAATAAAATGAAATCCAAAATTGAATATATTCACCCAATATTAGAACCAATCTTGAAAGAGTCTTATGGTGTACCGGTCTTTCAGGAGAGTATTATTTTATTGTTTCAAAAAGTTGGAAATTTTGACGCTGAAAAAAGTGAAGAAGCCAGAAGAACAGTTAAATTTCTCGGTAAAAAAATAAAAGATCAGGATCAGTTAAACAAGTTAAATAAATTGATTGATGAGTTTAAAGATGGTGCAAGAAGTAATGGATTATCAGAAGAAGAAATAAATCAGATCTTGAAATATTTAGAGGCAGCGAGTGAATATAGTTTTAACAAATCTCATTCCGCGTCATATTCTTTAAACAGCTTTATAACAATGTATTTGAAAGTAAATCATCCACTTGAGTTTTTCACTGCTGTATTAAACTCTGTATATTCTGATGAAGAAAAGCTACATCAAACTTTAAACGAAGCTAAAAGAAATCGTATTCCAATTGAATATATTGACATTAATAAGTCAAAGTGGGAATTTTCTATTGTTGACAAAAAAATATATCTTGGGTTTGCATTTTTAAAAGGTTGTTCTGAGAATGAAATTAACACGCTATTATCTTTGCGTCCTTTCAGTGGACCACTTGATTTTATAAGAAAAATGTTGGAGAACAATGTTTCTAAAAGAACTATCTTTCCATTGGTTCAAACAAAAATATGTAACTCTGTTCACAGCAATGGTAAAAAGCTAATAGAAATGTATGAGAAAATAAAGAAGGTTCACAAGAGAAAGGGCTTTACATGGGAGCAAGCACAAGATATAATAAATGAAGTAGAATTAGATGAGGAAATAAAACCATATTCTAATCAAGAGTTGGCTGATTTTGAATTAAAATATGTTGGTTTCTACTTACAAAGTGATGTATTATCTATGTATAAGAAATATTTTGATATGTTTGGTGCAATGAAATTAAGTGATTTACCCATTATGCCAAAGGATGTATATTTGAATAAGTATAATGGTGATGAAACTACAGTATATAAGTATCCAATTTATGGTGTTATAACTGCTGAGAAGATCAAGAAAACTAAAAAGGGTAAGGAATATAGAATATTAACCATTTCTGATAGAGGAAAGAAAAGTCAATCAATAATGTTTAAAGTCTGGGATTGGGATATAGACAAACTCCAAAGATTATATGGTATCGGTGCCGCTGAATTATTTAAGAAGGGCACAGTTGCATGTGTCAAACTATCAGAAAACAGTTTTGGGTTCGCAATGCAATCTGCCCCAAAAGATATTGAAAAAGATGATATTGGTCGTTTTCCATATGCTAACTTTAGTTTATTGGGATTAGATGTGTGATGTTAAAATTTGATGATATTAATGTTGGGGATATTGTTTGGGTTGATCTTTCTAAAACTTATAAGTACGTAGGTCCAGCAAAAATTATAAACAAAGTTGGCAGGTTTGGCAATCAATATAAAGATCTTCTTCTGCCTGATTTTGATGTCAAGCTTCCAATTGATATAAGACATAATTATGTTTCTATTTATATTAATGATATACAATACAAAATAAAAACAACTGAGGTTTAAAATGAGTCATTATTTAGTTCCATGGTCTGGTGGTTTAGATTCTACATATCTTGTTTGGCACCTTTTAAGTTGTGGTCACAGCGTTGACACTGTTTATTTTTCACTTGGAAATAACTCCGCAAAAACAACAAGAGAGTTAAAAGCCAGAGATAAAATCAAGAAATATTTTTCTTCATTCTCAAAGTTTAAGGATAGGGAAAAGATGTTTAATATAGACGTTGATGATACTTCACGATGTTATAGTGATTTAGCTCAAGTGCCAGCTTGGATCACTGGCATTGTTTATTCGTGTGGCAACAACAAAGAAAGCTTTCCTCTGTCCACTTCTGGAAATCATAGTTATGATTATGTTGCCTTGGGATATGTTATGGGAGATCATGCCATTTCTTTTATTGAAGACATAAAAAAAATATATATGGCATTTGGTGGTTTAAGTGCTGAGAGACAAAAATTACCAAAGTTGGTTTTCCCATTAAAGAAAATGTTAAAAGAAGACATTTGTAATAAGCTTCCAAATGATATTTTGAAGGAAGTGACATTTTGTGAGGAACGCATTGATAATTGTGGGAAGTGTGCGCCATGTAAGCGTTGGAAGGCGTTAGAGGTAGATGGTTATATTCCATGGAATATAAGAAGGATGAAAGAAGAATTGACAAAGGAATGTGAATGTTTATCTATAGAGGAACCTATAGAAGACTTTCCCTTAGATGAAGATAATGATGATTTAGAAATAGAAAAAGATGTAGCAAAAATAATGGAGTTAGAAAAAGAAATAAAAAATGAAGAAATTTCTTTTGCGTTACTAAAGCGAAGCGAAGACAATGTTAAGCCAATGACAAGGGCTGTTATGAGTTATGAACTATAAAATTGGAGATAAAGTTTGGGTGTACGTAAATGATGAAATTGCAGAATTTTATTATTGTGGTCCGGCAGTAATAAGAGAAATCTTCACAGAATTTAATTGGGATTATGAGATCGAGGCACCAATTAATCATTTTATGTGTGGCATTAAAAGAGAAGAAATAAAATACAAGTTATGAAATATAATATTGGAGATAAAGTTTGGGTGAGTATCGTAGACGATGCGGCAGAGTGGTATTATTGTGGTCCAGCAACAATAAGATATATATTCAGTCCAGAATTTGATTGGGATTATAAGGTTAAAATACCAATTGCTCATAGAGGATGTGGTATTAAAGAAGAAGAGATAAAATATGAAATATAATATTGGAGATAAAGTTTGGATTAGTGTGGCAGATGAAGAAGATGAATTATATTATTGTGGACCTGCAACAGTTGAGATTTTATTAGCAGCACCCGGAGAAAATTATAATCCAAAACAAATTGGAGTCAGTATTCCAATAGAGATTGAAAATTTTGGTAATGGTTTTTATGTAGACGAAAGGGAAATAAAATACAAGCTATGAAATATAATGTTGGAGAAAGAGTGTGGATAAATGTGTCAGATGAAGAATACAACTGTTATTATATTGGTCCAGGGAAAATAATTAGATTTATAGATTCAAGTTTTAATTATAACAATGAAGTAAAAATACCTTTAATGATAAATATAGGTGCAAAGTCTTTAACAAATGCAATATATGTTTCTGATAATGAAATTGAAAAGGTATAAGGTAGGAGATATAGTTTGGTTAGACGATCCAAATTATGCAAATTATATTGGACCTGCAAAAATAGTTGAATCGTGGGGTGTAATATATAGAATTAAAATACCGCTTGAAACAACGTTGATAACTAACAAAGGAAAGAAATATGAAAAACAAATTTGTTTTTGGGTTGAAAACTTTAAACTAAGGGATGTATAATGAACACAAATGAATATCAAAAATTAGCATCAAGAACGTTAATTGACGGACCAGATTTTATTTTATCTGATACTGAAATTATGATTATTTGGAATGCATTAGGTCTTGCAGGAGAAGCAGGAGAAGTAGCAGATGATATAAAAAAGTCAATATTTCATAGACATGGCTTGAATAAGGAAGTGTTAAAAAAAGAACTTGGTGATGTTATGTGGTATATGGCAGCACTGTGCACAAAATTGGAAATTAACTTATCTGATGTAATGGAAGATAATATTAAAAAGTTAAATGACAGATACCCAGATGGTTATTCTTCCAATGCAAGTATAAACAGGAAAGATTTGAAAGATCCACCTCCTATGCCACCAAGGCCATCAATTAGGGTTATTAAGGAACATAAAGCTATTCCTGAAAATAGGAAAAAAATTAAACAGCCCAAAGATGTAAGGGAAATGAAATTGGGAACTGTTTTTGGAAAACAAGGAGGGGAAAACAAATGAAACTATATCTTTTAACGCCAAAAAATGAAATTCTGAATAGGCAAGGTAATGACAAATCAGAAGTAGATAGTGAGTGTTATAACCCATGGAGGCCTTGGTATGACAAGGTGTTTGGAATGATTGTAGCAGCAGATGATGAAGAGCGCGCAAGATTAATCGCAAGTAAAAATAAGGGACAAGAGGAAAACTTTGAATACGATGATGATTTCAATGAAAAAGTTATCTTTAATCCTTGGTTAGATTCAGACTTCACAAATTGTCAAGAGTTAGATCCTAATCATTTCGAGGAAGGTCTTATTTTAAGAGATTTCCGATCTGCGTAAATACTTTAAAAAACATGTTAACATTTGGATAACGCTGTGTTATACTTATTACAAATGATGAGGAAGATTATATATGAGAAATGAAGTCAATGATTTGGTCCAATTGCTTAACGATGCGAAACAAGCCTATTATAATGGTCATTCAGTTATGGATGATGCAACATATGATAGTTTAGAAGATAAGCTAAGAAATTTAGATCCCAATAACTCATATTTTTTGAGTATTGGTGCAGTTCCAGAAAAAATATCCAATTGGGAAAAAGTAAAACATGGACAGCCGATGATGTCTTTGAATAAGGTTCAAACATCAGAAGAACTTAAGAAGTGGCACAATGATTGTGGTAACATGCATTCAGTTGTTGTGATGGATAAAATGGATGGCATTTCAATTTCTTTGTGTTATGAAAATGGAAAGCTTGTTCGTGCTGTTACTCGTGGTGATGGAGAAATTGGCGAAGATATTACTCGTAACGTAAAGATGATGAAAGGTGTTCCACATCAAGTAGGAGATAATTTCACAGGTTATATTAGGGGAGAAATTATTTGTAAAAAGAGTACTCATGAGAGATACTTTGATGGAGATTCAAATCCAAGAAATACAGCCAGTGGAACATCAAAGAGACAGTCTGATCCTGAAAAATGTAAGTATCTTTCAGTATATTCTTTTGAGTGTATTCCTATTGGCGGATACATGAAAGAAAAATCTAAAGAAATGAATTTACTTGAGCGCATGGGATTTATAACTCCGCAGTGGGATTTTTGTGTGTTTCTTGAGGAAGCAATAATTACATATGATCTTTATGTGAATGAAATTAGGTCAAGTCTTGATTATGACATTGACGGTTTAGTTGTGTGTATTGATGATAACAATGTTGTAAAATCATTGGGTGAGCGTAACCATAGACCAAAGGGAAGTATTGCGTTTAAGTTTCCTCATGATACAAAAGTAACAACCTTGCGTGATATTGTCTGGCAGCTTGGAAATACTGGAAGAGTAACACCAGTTGCTGTATTTGATGAAATTGAACTGGCTGGTGTTAATGTTCAAAGGGCGAGTCTTCATAATGTAAAATATGTAAATACATTAAAGTTATTTGAAGGTTGCCGCATACTTATTAGTCGTAGAAACGATACAATACCATATGTGGAGAAAAATTTAGATGTCTAAGGAAAAAATATGTTTGGATTGTGGGATTGAGTTAACTAATGCTCATTTTAATAGAGTGCGATGTGTTGTGTGTGCCAAGAAAGAACGTCACCGGCGAGACAGGGCAAGAACACAACTAAGATTTGACGCGATAACATGCCCGGTATGTAATGATATTTTGAATGCTATAACTAATCAACACATTAACCTTCATGGGTATTCCGATCCAGAAAAATTTAAAAGTGATTTTGGGTTGGAATATTTGAAATGTCCATCAATGAGAACAGCACAGTCTAAATTCATGTCTGCAAACAATAATTCTATGGGAGGACATTCGGAGGAAACGATCAAAAATATTTCTAAAGGTCGGAGAGGTAAGGGCATTGGGGTTGCTGGTAAATACGAAAGAACTCCAGAAATAAGAAGTAAAATATCAAGAGGAGTAACAAAATATTGGCTAAGTGGTGGATGGCACCATAACGGAGAGTGGGTTTTTTGCGAAAAGGCTAATAGTTGTGTATACACACGTTCTTCATGGGAAAGAAGGGTAATTTGGGTTTTAGATAATTGCGAACAAATATTGAGCGTTCAAATGGAGCCATTCTCTATCCCGTATGAGTTTGAAGAGGCCACACTTAATTACATTCCTGATTTTCTGATATTAACTGAAGGGGGAATAGAGGAATTATGGGAAGTTAAGCCCGTTGTTTTACGGACAGTACCAAAGAATAGTGCGAAATTAGAAGCACTTAACGAATTTGTTAGTAAACATGAAAATATGAATGCTAGGATTGTAGGACTTGATGATATTGAACGCATGAAAAGGTTCATAATATTACAGTCTGCTTTGTCACTTTAACGGAAGAAAGGTTATATAATGAATATAGTTTATTTTGTGCCACCAACTAATTGTCCTGAATGTAATTCTGTCCTTAAAATGGATGGTGAATATCTTATTTGCACGAATAGTTTTGATTGTCCTGCACAAATATCTGGTTGTATTAAACAATGGATTACCAAGCTTGGCATTAAAGAATGGGGAAATAGTGCTATTGAAGCATTGTGTGAAAGTGGATTGGTTGAAGATCCTTCTGATTTGTATAATCTTTCGTATAATGAATTATCTAACCTTCAGATGTCAGGACGTGTTGTTGGTAGGAAAGCTGAAGTTATGCTTGAAAACTTGCACGCAAAGAAAGAATTGCCTTTGTATATGTTTATTGGATCGCTAAATATTCCAATGAATTCACGATCAATGTGTAAAATCGTGCAAGAGGCAGGATATGATTCATTGGAAAAGATGGAAAATGCAACTGTAAGAGAACTTGCATTGGTTCATAGAATGGGAGAAATAAAAGCTGAGAAGTTTGTGGAAGGTATAAAGGGTAAGAAGGAAATAATTGAAAGACTTTTGGATGGTGGAATAACAATTAAAGGATTGGAAAACAAGGAGGGTATCATGAATGGAAAAACTGTATGTATGACTGGGTTTAGAGATGCTGACATGACTGCTGCAATTGAAGATGCTGGTGGTATTGTAAAGAGTAGTGTTGTCACTGGACTTGATTATCTTGTTGTAAAAGATATGAGTAAGAATTCTGGTAAAATGCAAAAAGCTTCAGCACAAGGAACAACTTTGATTAGTATTGAAGATATGTGGGATTTGTTGGGTGTGGTATAGAGGTCTATAATGAGTTGGTTTGAACGTGATGCTGATAGAGCCATTGAGGAGGCTGAAGAGTATGAGCAGTTCCGAGAACTGGTTCCAAAGCTTGAAGAGCGTATTGCTTATTTAGAGGAGTGTGCAAGGTTTAGATCAGAGGTGATTCGCAAAAAATGTTATGCCAGACCATGTGGACTTGATAGAGAGATTTGCAGAACATGTGTGGAGCGGACACATCCGCTAGAGGGGAAGTGATGGTTAAATGCCCGAATTGGTGCAAGGAATGGCAGGTCCGCAAGGAGGTTGGCGATGGAGAATGTTGAATACAGGCAAAAAACAGAGAAGCACTACGAATATGAATGGGGGTCAACGTATGTTGACATGCTGGCCCGCATAGCCAACACCGATGAAGTGGCGGTGCTCGACGTGCCGGTTGGTCGAAGCTGTGAAGGCATAGTGGAAAGTGTGTTTGAAGTTGCGGGCAGGATGGGGCTCACGCTCTATATCCACACACATGCTTGGGGGGAGCACAAGAAAGTACATGTGTGGTTCGATAGGAAAGCGTGGGAGAGTGCCCACGTTGACTACTGTCGTCTGTGCTGTAAGGCGGCGTCCAAATGAGTTACACACTGAAAGTAAACAAGAAAATATTCCAACAGACAAATTCAAATATTGT
>Ga0180009_10003365_pt1 | contig 18230 bp, 14 predicted proteins | sample OS_PC_MetaG_FD_123537 | JGI IMG/M metagenome (GOLD analysis project Ga0180009, IMG submission 123537) | Groundwater microbial communities from the Aspo Hard Rock Laboratory (HRL) deep subsurface site, Sweden - OS_PC_MetaG | ecosystem: Environmental > Aquatic > Deep subsurface > Groundwater... | reverse complement strand
ATAGCTTTTATGATGTTTATGGGTATTAAACTTTAGTTCTTCATTAAACCATTACGCGATGTTACTTTCTGTCAGCATTGGAACCATAGTTGTATCAAGCATAATTGTTTTTATGGTGATCCTTATCCTGTTGGTCGGTATCCTGTTGTATGCCAGGAAAAAACTAACCCCACAGGGTAAAGTGCATATCGTTATTAACGATGATAAAGATCTGGAAGTGGATCCTGGGTCCAGTTTACTTTCAACACTTTCCAACAAAGGGATATTTCTCCCTTCTGCCTGCGGCGGTGGCGGTACCTGTGCCATGTGTAAATGTCAGGTTCAGGAAGGTGGCGGAAGTATTCTTCCTACAGAAGTAGGATACTTCACACGTAAGGAAATCCAGAATAACTGGCGACTGGGTTGCCAGGTTAAAGTCAGGGAAGATATGAAAATCCACGTCCATCCTGAAATTTTTGGTATTAAAAAATGGGAATGTGAGGTGGTTTCAAATCACAATGTGGCCACATTTATTAAGGAGTTTGTAGTGAAACTGCCGGAAGGGGAGAACCTGGAATTCAAATCGGGAGGGTATATTCAAATCGATATCCCCAAATGCGAGGTTGATTTCAAAGATATGGTGGTGGAAGAAGAATACCGTGATGAATGGGATAAATATAAAATGTGGGACCTGAAAATGAAGAACCCAGAACCCATCTTCAGAGCCTATTCCATGGCCAATCAACCCGCCGAAGGCAATATTATCATGCTGAATGTGAGGATTGCTACTCCTCCGTTTGACCGTAAAACCGGTGGTTTTATGAAAGTAAACCCTGGTATAGCTTCATCCTTCATTTTCTCCAGAAAACCGGGTGATAAAGTTACGATCTCCGGTCCGTATGGCGAATTCTTTATTAAGGATACTCAACGCGAAATGATGTTTATCGGCGGAGGCGCCGGTATGGCCCCCATGAGATCTCATATCTTTGATCAGTTTAAAACACAAAGAACCAAACGAAAAGCTACTTTCTGGTATGGCGGACGCTCTATGAGGGAATTATTCTATGTCGAAGAATTCCAGGAAATTGAAAAGAATTCCCCCAATTTTAAATTTAATATCGCCCTTTCAGAACCCAAACCCGAAGATAACTGGAAAGGCCCCATAGGATTTATCCACCAGGTGGTTATGGATGAGTACCTCAAAAACCATCCCGAGCCGGAAGATATTGAATATTACATCTGCGGCCCACCTATGATGAACGATGCCGTACTGAAAATGCTCGATGACTACGGCGTCCCACCTGAGATGATCGCTTTTGATGATTTTGGAGGTTAATGTATATTTGAAGTCCCGTTTAACACGGGACTTTTTAATAAACGGAATTATGAGAAACTCCTCTATTTTACTGATATGCATTGTTTTCGTATTGGGTTCATGCAAACCTGAAAAGAAAATCGGATTCATAGGCGAAGCCCAGGGGACTTACTATGCTGTCACCTATTTCGATAGCCAGGGCAGAAACCTCCAACCTGAATTGGATTCCCTGCTCCATTCGTTCGACCTCTCAGCTTCCTTGTGGGAGCCTGGTTCTGTCATATCGATTATTAATGAAAGCGATTCAGGAGCTGAGGCTGATACTGTAATTCGACAACTTTTCCGCCTGTCGAATGACATTGCAGTAAAAACCGGTGGGTCTTTTGATTATACTGTTGGCCCCCTGGTCAATGCCTGGGGTTTTGGATTTAAAAAAGGCATAGACCCCGACAGTAATGTTATTGATAGCCTCAAACGCTTTGTCGGATACGAGAAAATATCCCTCGAAAAGGGATTTCTTTACAAATCTTTTCCGGGTGTCTCCGTTGATTTTAATGCCATCGCCCAGGGATACTCCGTCGACCTCATAGGAGCCTGCCTCGAATCCTATGGTATTGATAACTATCTTGTCGATGTTGGAGGGGAAGTTTTAGCAAAAGGTAATAAACCAGACAATGAACCTTGGATCGTAGGTATTGAACAGCCTTCGGAATCGGCTGAGGATGAGCGATCCTTACAGGTAAAACTGAAGCTTCATAATAAAGCCGTAGCCACCAGCGGTAGCTATAGGAAATTCTTTGTACGCAACGGGGTTCGTTATTCCCATACCATCGACCCACAAACCGGTTACCCCGCTTTTCATTCTCTTTTAAGTGTGTCGGTGGTTGCCGGGAATTGCGCTACAGCAGATGCATACGCTACGGCTTTTATGGTCATGGGTCTGGAGAAATCCCTGGACTTCCTGAAATACAATAACGACCTGGAAGCATTCTTTATTTATTCCGATCCGGAAGGAAATTTCAGAACCGAATATACACCTGGATTTGAAAAATTCCTGATGGATTAATGATGGTGGTTATGGGGCTTGTTCTCACAGGATGATCCCCCGTCACCGGCACCACAGGTACACCCAATTCGCTTGCCTGTAGCAGGATCAACACTGGAACAGGATTTCTTGAATTCCCCTCCCTTTTTCAGGAACATTTTTATGGCAATGCCAAGAAGTGCGATTCCTATTAGTATTACGGAAATAAGAATGAGTTTAAGTGCCATGAAATCCTCTTTTTAATGATTGGAACAAATTCATTCAGGATTTGTTGCGCAAATATAACTTTTCCTTTTGAACTCGGAAATTACAATTGCAGCAGCAACCGAAGCATTCAGAGATTCCGCACCCTGCCGAAAGAAAGGTATTGAAATCTTTTCATCCGATAGCAATGCTATTTCATCAGAAATGCCATGGGATTCATTCCCGATAACAATGAACGCATTGTCTTGAATATCTGTGGTATAAATGTTTCTGCCGTCCATTACCGCAGAATAAACCCTTATCTTCCCCTTATTGCTTTCTATAATCTCCCGGAGTTCCTCATAATAAACATTTACTCTGGTTATCGATCCCATCGAAGATTGAACTACTTTCGGATTGTACATATCTACCGTTTGTTTTGAGCAAATGATCCTTTCAATTCCGAACCAGTCGGCTAATCGTATGATGGTCCCCAGATTCCCCGGATCCCTAATGTCATCGAGTAAAATACTTATGCCATTGCACAATTCTTCTTTCTTAATGTCCCGTGTTGGAATCCCCGCAACAACGATAACCTCGTTGGGCGTGGTAAGGTTACTGATCTTTGTCAGTTCCTGAGAGCTGATAATGGTCAACTTGCCTTGAAATTGCCTCAGGATTTCAGGGTGCGCAACTACCCAGGATTCAAGTGCATAGATACCTTGAATTTCCAGATTGCTGCTGAGAATCTCCTCTGCCAGCTTTGGACCTTCGGCCGAAAAAGATTGATGCTCTTCCCTGTATTTTCCGGTCCTGAGTGAGCGGATGAAACTGACCTGCCCTTTGGATAACATTCATCAATGGGTTTTTGTCATCCCGGAAGGAATGCAGAGGATAAAGTCTGCCAGTTCATGGTTTTCTTCCTGGAGCTCTTCAATGCTATCCTGCTCAGCACTGGCTATGGTAAGAATGGAAAGTTCAGGATTGCTTTGTTTAAGATACCAGACTATACCTTCATAGTTTTGAGAATGGTACGTTCCGTTATAATGCACAAAGATGCTGCCCTCACCCATGTTAATCACAATATTATACGCCATGGTAGCATCTTTAATGGCTTGTGCTTTGGGTAGGTTGGCATTGGCATGCCCTCCCATACCTCCCATCATCTCCATCATCGACCGGTATCCTTTGAGTTCAGGATCGTATGGTACAGGAAGGGGAGGTAACAGTTTTTGGGCTTCTGCACTCAGGCTGTCAAGACCTTCAAATCCTTTACGATGTACTACTGCAGCATAACGGCGGGGAATATTGGTTGCTATGAAACTCAATTCATTATCCCTTGCAAAATCAACAAGAGGACTATAATCGGTATCATAGTTCGGCCAGAGCTTGGCTTCGTTCTCAAAATTCTTCGATGGAATAATCCCTTTTAAATATTCATCCAGGATGAGCTGATCGTCAGTCTCAAACATCTCCGCACCCAGAATAAGCTTTGAACCTGCTTCTGCATAGAGGTCGCGTGTAAGTTCCAACTGTAACCAATGACAAATGGGATTGTTGTGGAGTTCCCCGAAAAGTATAATATCCGCTTTGGATGCTTGTTCAAGGAGATCTTTATATTTAAGCTTTTTCCCGTCAGGCCCGAATATCCGGTATGCCGGTTTGTCCTGTTTAAAAGCTGTCAGGGCGAAAAACAGGATCAGTAAAGGAATAATAGTCTTTCTCATATTCAATGGGTTATTCTTCTTCGTTATCCAGCGCAATATCCTCCGGTTTAAACGTGCCGTCGAGGATGGACTTGTATTTTGCCTGATCCTTCAATACTGCCACGGCTTCTGATAATTCAGGATCGTTTTTCAGCGCGGAGATAATTTTACCTTTCTGGTAATAATAGCGGCTGACAATCTCAACTCTTAATAACTCCTCTACCTGATCCCGATGAGTGAGCAGGTCTTCATCCTTGTTATGCTTCAGCGCTGCTTCCAGTTCTTCGTATTGCTCCTTGATCGCGTCAAAGTAGTTATCCTTTTCCGCCGCTTTTTTTAGGTCTGTTAAAAGCTTTTCACTGGCAGTAGTATATTCATAATCTTTATCCTTGATATATTCCCTGAATTCGTCGAAAACTGCATCGCTGAGTTCATAGTTTTCAGGATTTTCTATCTCAGGATGCCTGGAGGCATATTCAGTTGCAAAATTAAAGATGATAAACTTGGTATACAGGCTATTGGCAATATCTGTAAACTTTTGTGCTTTCAATTTAACATCCGGAACAATCCCCCCTCCATCATAAACAAGACGGCCATTGGCGGTTTTGAATTCATTGATCAATGAGTCGGGAATTTTGCCATAGTCACCGTTACCATCCTTATGACTGTAATCGATGGCCTGAATACAACGCCCACTTGGGATGTAATACTTCGCAACGGTTATCTTTGCCTGAGAATTATAGCTGAGTGGTATCACATTTTGCACCAATCCCTTTCCGAAAGTACGCTGCCCTATGATCACCCCTCGGTCGAGATCCTGAATGGCTCCTGCAACAATTTCTGAAGCGGAAGCACTGGCCCGGTTAACCAAAACAACCAACGGGATATCCTTGTCTACCGGTGCGAAACGTGTACGATGCTCCTGGTTTTTATCGGGTAGCTTACCTTTCGTGCTTACAACAAGTTCTCCTTTATCAATGAAAATATTGGTCACATTAACCGCTTCCTGCAATAAACCCCCGCCATTACCCCTCAGATCAAGAATAAGTCCCTTCAATTCCTGTGATTGCTCAAGCTCCTGTAATGCCTTTCTTACATCATTGCCTGCAGTTTGCGTGAAGCCGGTGAGCTTGATGTATCCGATATTCTCATCCACAATCCCGAAATATGGAATGTTATCAATGGTGATTTTTTCTCTGGCAATATCAAAAGTCCTCGTTTCTTCTTCGCCCGGTCGCTGAATAGTAATAGATATAGATGTTCCTGGTTGCCCTTTCAGGATTTCACTCACCTCATCAGAATTCTTTCCCTTGGCTGACTCACCGTTGATGGCTGTGATCATATCCCCGGCCTTTAATCCTGATTTCTGAGCAGGGTAGTTTTCATAGGGCTCTGAAATTACAACGTAATCACCCTGCTTGTGGATCAGGGAGCCTATTCCTCCGTATTGCCCTGTTGTAATTAGCTTGTAATCCTCAACCCTGGATTCGGGAATATAAACTGTATAAGGATCCAGATCTTCCAACATGGCCTCTATGCCGCTTTCCATTAAATCTCCGGCTGAAATATCGTCAACATAGTTGACGTTCAGCTCTTTGAAAAGTGTGGTGAATATGTCAAGGTTTTTGGATATTTCAAAGTTGTTGTTCTGCGCATTAAGCATTAAGGCCATCCAAAAGAAAAACAGCATAAAGGATAACCTGGAAAATTGTTTCTTATTCATCGCTCTTTGATTCGTTTATGTTTTATCTATCTGATCTGTTGTTGCAAACGGATAAGTATTTCCGATATTTTCTTCTCCGTTTCTATAAAAGTAAATGTTTCTTTTGAGATATAAAGCAAAACTAAGGAGCATTGTTTTTCCCTGCGTGTTAAAAAATCATAAAAAGGTGATTTGTTCTTCCTGTAGGCTTCTCTAATTCTTCGTTTTATCCGGTTTCTATCTGTTGCTCTCCGGTGATATTTCTTCGATACCCCGATGAGAACCCTCGCCGGATAACGCGATTCCACGTTTTGACAGGTTGTCCAAATGACTTTAAAAGGGTAGTGCAGAAATGTAGAGCCAGTCTTGAATATCTGATCAATGGCCTTCTTTCCTGTCAGTCTTTCCTGCTTTTTAAACGATTGAAAAGCTTTTGGCCGTAAGCCATTGAATAATGGTAATGAGGAATTTAAGGCTAACAACCTATTTCTTTTTGCTGTTTTTCTCAATGTATTGGTCTATTGCCATGGTCATGGATGGAGCGGTCTTGGTTGGAGCTTCAATGTTCAGGACTAAACCTGCATCCTTAACTGCTTTGGAAGTGGTGGCCCCAAAGGCACCAATAAGTGTTGAGTTTTGCTTGAATTCAGGAAAATTGATAAAAAGGGACTTAACTCCGGATGGACTGAAGAAGATCAACATGTCATAATCACTAATAGGTATGCCGGAAAGGTCATTTGCCAGAGTTTTGTAAATGATAGCCTTCTGGTAATTGATGTTGTTGCTTTCCAACTGATCGGAAATGCTCTGCTTGTGAATTTCTGAACATGGCAAGAGGAACTTCTCTTCCTTGTGTTTTTTTACTAAATCTACCAGTTGCTCAATGCTTTGCTTCCCGAAGAAAATCTTTCTTTTTCTGTATTGTACGTATTTCTGAAGATAAAATGCAGTTGCCTCTGAAATACAGAAGTATTTCATGGTGTCCGGCACTTCTATGCGCATTTCTTTGCAAATCCTGAAAAAATGATCAACAGCATTTCGGCTGGTGAAAATCACCGCACTGTGGTCCAGTATATTAATCCTCTCTTTCCTGAATTCCTTGGCAGGAATGCCTTCTATCTTGATGAACTTGTGAAAGTCAATGTTGACATTATATTTCCTTGTTAACTCACCATATGGCGATTTTTCAATATCTACCGGTTTGGGCTGGGAAACAAGTATATTTTTAATTTTCATGGTACCTGAGACTTAAAATGTTGGGCATCAGCAAAAACTATAAACTTTCCATGAAATCCAATCCAAATTTAATTAACAGAATATATGGCAGAATTTCGAGGGTGCAAAGATATAAAAATAAATGTAACAAACTAAACCCCGAGCCCGAAGACCCTATAATAAATCCTCTTATAATCTTGATAATAAATAGAATAAGCAAGCCGATCAGGGCAATGTAAATAAATCTCTCCGGATTTACATAAAGAATGGGAAATAAAAACAATAGCATTAGCAAACCGGAAAAAATATGGATGAGAAAATTACTTAACTGAATGGCCTTAGCGTTGGAGCGCGTATGAAAAATATCCCCCAGGATATTGGTAATAAGAAATTTTATACCCCAGATTAAAAAAACCAGAATGCTTATGGAAATAAATAAACGCGCAGCACTCATGTGCAAAGAGATTTTGGTAAAAAACCAAAACAGGATGAAGACAAAAGTGCTGATACTAAGCAGACTGATTATGAATAAACCAAAGCCAATCCTTTCTCTGAAAACGTCTCCTTCCCTGTTCAACTGGTTGGCTGAATTCCTGGTAAATACTGCTCTCAGGATCAAGCGGAACCTCTTAGGGTAAAAAACCTGAATAAAACCAAGGATAACAAGGGAAAAAAGTATTACATAGAAAATCCAGTCGGGAAATTCCCACCCACTTTGCCATAATGGCAAAGGTTCTGTGTGCTGGAAATGATTTCCCAGGAAACCGGCTGTTTGTGAACTTTGCATGCTCATCCTGCTAAATTGGGAATTTCGGCAAATGTTAAATCCAAACCGCTGCTTACGTGTTCAAAACACGGCAAAATTACTAATTATTCCTGCCTGGGATTCACGTTTATGATTATATTTGTTATATTCAGCTTTTTAAATCCTAAACTTAAAATTCATATGATGAATATTATTCTGTTTGGTCCTCCCGGTTCAGGAAAAGGGACTCAATCGGCTATGATTGCTGAGAAATTTAATCTGGCGCATATCTCTACAGGGGATATTTTCAGGTATGAGATTAAAAACCAGACCCCGCTTGGGATTAAAGTGAAAACAATAATTGAAAAAGGAGAACTGGTCCCCGATGAACTTCTGATCGATCTGCTCAGGAATGCCATGGATAAAATTAAAGACCGCAATGGATTTATTTTCGACGGATTTCCACGTACCATTCCACAAGCAAAAGATCTCGACATTCTGATGACTGAAATGAAATCAAATATCTCCGGTGTTGTTGCCCTGGAGGTTGATGAAGAAGAAATTGTGGGACGTCTTCTGAAACGTGCTCAGCTTGAGGGCAGAAGCGATGATACAGAAGATGTCATTCGTAACAGGATGTCTGTTTATCGGGAACAAACAGAACCCCTCCTGGATTATTACAGCGGTAAAGGAATTGTTAATAAAGTCAATGGGGTGGGAAGCATTGATGATATCTTCCTCACCCTGTGTGATGTGATTGAAAAGCTCTGATCTATTGTTTTACTTCTTCGACCTCTGGCTTGGTGAGATCCTTGATCACACTGACCGTGCTGTCGGAATTGAAAATTACATCAAAATGGAGCTTTTTAAATACTGAGATCATTGGAAGGTTATCCTTGGTTGTCTCAGCAACCATTCGTTTGAGATCCAGACTCCTGGCTATGTCTACGCAATAAGATGTAAGCATGGTTCCCAACTCTTTTTTCTGGTAGGCATCTGTAATCAAAATTGCGTATTCAACTGTCTCATGATCCGGGTCTGAAATTAAACGCCCAACCCCGATTAACTGACGCTTCCCTTCCTTTTCAATTTCTGCTACGATGCCTATTTCCCTTGAATAGTCAATATAACAGAACTGGGTTGCAATCTCGTGGGAGTCGTAATGGAAATTATATCTGAATCTTGAATAAATGGATTCCTTGGAGCAGCTTCCCAATAACTCAAGCCACATGGGCTCGTCTTCCGGCTTTATCGGTCTGAAAAGAACCGGTGACCCATCGTTGAGTTTGAACTTTTTTACATAAATTTCCGGATAGGGGTGAAGGATCAGATGGGAGTATGGAGTTAATTTCTTGCCAACAAGGTCCTTATCGATGATTATACGGGCATCCAAAGCAATAACATCTTCTGGTGTGACAAGTAACGGGTTGATATCAAGCTCATTGATTTCCGGGTAATCAGCAGCCAGGTATGACAAACGGATCATGACTTCAATCAGTTTGTCGATATTCTTGCGTTTGTCTCCCCTGTAACCTTTGAGTAATGGATATATCTTGAGATTCTCAAGCATTCTTCTGGCAAGACGCTCATTAAGAGGGGGAAAGCCAAGTGTTCGGTCTTTAAATAATTCGGCAGCTGTTCCTCCCATACCCACTAACATGGCTGTTCCGAAAATGGGGTCTTTCTTGATTCCAAGGATCAGTTCAATAGCATCCTTCGAATTAAACATCGGCTGAACCGTAACTCCTTCAATTCTGGCCTCCGGCATTCTGCTACGGATGGATTCTGTCATATTTTTATATGTGATCCATACCGTATTTTCATCCTTTATATTTAGTGCAACCCCGCCCATATCACTCTTGTGGGTGATATCGGGTGAAAGGATCTTGATTACCACGGGGTATCCTATCTTATTGGCTATATCGGCAGCTTCCAGGGCAGAATGTGCTGCGATAGGCTGAGTGGTTGGAATACCGTAGGCTGCTATAAGCTTTTTACTGATATCTTCCGATAATATTTCTTCTTTTGTAAAATGCATTTTTTCAAACTCTTTCCTTACTTTGTTCCGGTCGAGTTCAAAGCTTACCGGAATATCTTTTGGAGTTTGGAACAGAATCTCAAGATTCCTGGAATACCTCACAAGGGTCATGTAGGCTCGTATAGCCTGTTCCGGTGTTTGATATACTGCAATGTTTTTAGCGTTGAAAACCTGCATGCCTTCACGCATGCTCTTTCCTCCCAACCAGGCAGCCATGATAGGCTTGGTTGTATGTTCAGCAAGTTTGGTGATGGCATGAGCGGTTTCCGTCGGTTCGGTCATAGCCTGTGGTGTGAGAATTACCAGTACTGCATCTACGTTTGGATCTTCCAGGACTATTTCCGTCGCTTTTGCAAGCCTTTCAGGGGGGGCATCCCCGATTACGTCTACCGGGTTGCCGTGCGACCAGAAAGGAGGTAAGGCTGCATTCAGCTTGTTCATGGTCTCATCAGTGAATTCCACTAGCTTGCCTCCATAACTGATCAGTGTGTCAGTAGCCATTACACCAGGTCCTCCGGCATTGGTCACAATAGCAAGGTGACTGCCCTTAGGAATGCTTCTGCGGGCAATTAGATCCGTGAAGTCGAAAATATCCCCGATATCGTAAACTCTTGCTACACCTGCTCTCTCAAATGCCGCATCATAAACATTGTCTTCCGATGCCATCGCCCCTGTATGAGATGCAGCCGCTTTTGCTGATTCAGGAAATCGCCCTGCCTTATAAACGATAATGGGTTTCTTACGCGCAAAAGCACGCGCCGCTGTCATGAACTCCCTGCCTTTTGCAATGGATTCAATATATAAAACAATGGATTTGGTATTCGGGTCCTGCCCGAAATAATCGATAAGATCACCAAATCCTATATCCATGGTATTACCAATGGAAACAAAATAAGAAAACCCTACGTTTTGCTCCAATGCCCAATCAAGCGCTGATGTGCACAACGCTCCCGATTGTGAAATGAATGCAACATTCCCTTTCTTGGGCATGGCTGCTGCAAAACTGACATTCATTTTATGACCGGGTACTATAATACCCAAACAGTTTGGCCCAATTACCCGCATTCCCGGATATTTTCTCACTTCTGCCTTGACCTGCTCTTCCAGTTGCCGACCCTCATCCCCCGATTCCTTAAATCCTGCCGACATGATGATAATACCCAATACTCCGGCCTCACCACATTCCTTGATGATTCCGGGGACAGTTTTTGCTCCTGTACAGATTACTACCAGATCCGGTGCTTTGGGAAGACTCTTAATATCGGGATAACATTGTATTCCCATAACCGCTTCATACTTAGGGTTAATAGGATAAACAACTCCGTTGAACCCACCGCTGACAAGGTTCTTTAATGCAATGTTTCCAACATTCTGCTCATTGCTGGATACTCCAACAATAGCAATTCTCTGAGGCTTGAAGATCTTGTTAAGTGTCCTGATTGGCATCGTGATATGTTTTTTAATGTAAATGTATTAATAATCAGTAAGAAAGCTTTGATTTTTCTTTCGATGGTGCAAAAGTATAAAACATCTGCTTTATTGTTATAAAATTAACATTAAATTTTGGTGAATAAAAAAACCCGCTCAGTGATGACTAAACGGGTTTGAATATTTGATGAATACTGTTAAGCCTTTTTCGGAGGCTTTGCCAAAACAATGATTATCGCACCTAAAATACATGCAATACCTGCAATGACAAAAGGTGTAATCCAGGCAGAAGGCTCTGTGGCTGTTTTTGCTGCATCTTTGAAAACACCTGCAAGTTGCGGCCCTACAATTCCTGCAATACCATAAGCAAAGAAAACCAAGCCATAATTCTTTCCAACAGTTTTATTTCCAAAGAAATCTGCTGTTGCAGCTGGAAATAATGCGAAATTCCCTCCAAAGTTAAATCCAATCACTGCGGCAGCAAAAATAAGTCCACCGACTGTTGAACCAAGATTGAATAAAAATAGCATCACAATTCCCTGCAGGAGACACATCAGGAAAATAGCAAGTTTTCGGCCGATTTTATCAGAAACGGTTCCCCAAATAATCCTGCCTAATCCATTGAGAATAGCATATACAGCCATTGCAGTTCCGGCAGTAACGCTTGCCCACTCTTTGGTGGCCAGGAACTCCGGATTTGATGGGTCAAGTGTGCCTAGTTTACTGAAAGTAAGGGCATCGATCCCAAACAGCTTGATGCAGTATATTACCATTAAACCTGCCAGAGCAGAAAAAACGAAGGTTATAAATATCATGTAGAATTGGGGAGTTTTTAAAACTTCTCCCGGATTGAAATTAAGCAGCCCTGTAGCTTTCGACGTATTAGGCGGGGGAGGTGTATACCCTTTGGGAAGCCAACCTTCCGGTGGATCTTTCATCACAAGACTACCCAGGAAAACCATCGCGGCAAAAATAATACCATAAAGCAGGAATACACTACGTACACCATCTAATCCTGCAATCTGCAATTCATTTAGTAATCCTCCTCCCCATGATCCTGCCCATTTTACCCAGATGGTAGCTCCGAAACCAAATCCTGCAACAGCCAATCCTGTTAACATCCCTTTTTTATCCGGGAACCATTTTACACCTACAGCAATAGGCACAACATAAGCCAGTCCAATACCCGAACCTCCAATAATTCCTATAAAAATCAGCTGAGTAATAAAGCTATTCCCGAAAAAACCTGCAAGTACGTACCCCAAACCCAGAACAATACCGCCCGAAAGTGCTAATTTACGGGGTCCAAAAGTACTCAGCTTTCTCCCTGCCCAGATCATTACAAGAGCGAAAAAGAAAAGCCCCGCGGAAAAAATCCAGGCTGCCTGTCCTGCAGTAAACTGGTATTCTCCACTAGCATCCGTCAGCTTTGGTGTGAAAACCGACCATGCATAAATGGCTCCAAGCGCCAATTGTATCATGATCGCCCCGACTACTACCAGCCAGCGATTCATAACTTTTTTATTTTCCATGATTTTTGATTTAGGTTTAAATACAAAGAAACAGACATTCCGCCATGCGGCGGAATGTTCTGTTTCCGATAGGAAAAGTCTTAGCGTTTAACCTGAACTTTGGCTCCGCTGATGATTTCTTCAACCACACCGGGGTCAAGTAATGTCGAAGTATCACCCAAATTAGTGGCATCTCCTTCCCCGATCTTACGCAGGATCCTGCGCATAATTTTCCCTGAACGTGTCTTGGGAAGACCACTTACGATCTGGATCTTATCAGGTTTGGCTATTGGTCCGATGAACTTGTTAACAACATCCCTCACTTCGTTTTCAATGCTGTTCAACTCATCGTCTGATAATTCATCACAGGTAATATAAGCATAGATACCCTGTCCCTTGATCTCATGCGGATAGCCTACAACGGCCGATTCAACGATCTTCGGGTGCTGGTTGATTGCGTCTTCAATTTCGGCTGTTCCCAGGCGGTGACCGGATACATTGATAACATCGTCAACTCGCCCTAGTATACGATAGTATCCTTCTTCGTCCCTCTTGGCTCCGTCACCCGTGAAATATAATCCTTTGTAAGTGCTGAAATAGGTCATCCGGCAACGTTCATGATCTCCATAGGTTGTGCGGATCATTCCCGGCCATGGGAATTTGATACAAAGGTTGCCTTCTACATTATTACCATTCAGTATGTTACCTTCATTGTCTACCAGAATCGGCTGTACTCCGGGTAATGGCAGAGTTGCAAAAGATGGTTTGGTTGGTGTGATTCCGGCTAAAGGCGAAATCAGGATGCCCCCGGTTTCGGTCTGCCACCATGTATCAACGATAGGACACTTTCCTTTGCCTACAATGTCGTGATACCATCTCCAGGCTTCTTCATTGATGGGCTCCCCAACAGTACCCAATACCTTTAATGAACTAAGATCGTGACGGGTAACGAATTCATTGCCCTGTGCAATCAAAGCACGGATTGCTGTGGGAGCTGTGTAAAACTCATTTACTTTGTGCTTGTTGACAACTTCCCAAAACCTTCCTGCATCAGGGTAAGTAGGCACACCTTCAAACATAACTGATGTTGCACCTGCCAGCAATGGTCCGTATACAATATAACTGTGTCCTGTCACCCAACCGATATCGGCAGTACACCAGTAAATGTCTCCTTCGTTGTACTGAAATACGTTTTTGAAAGTATACTCGGCAAATACCATGTATCCGCCGATTGTGTGGAGTACGCCTTTGGGTTTTCCTGTAGATCCTGATGTGTAAAGGACAAACAATGGTTCTTCCGTATCCATTTCTTCCGCTGTATTGTCGGTGCCAACCCCGGCAATAGCATCATCCCACCAAATATCTCGGCCTTCCTGCATGATTACGGGATCTCCCGTCCTTTTGTATACAATCACGTTCTTAACAGTCGGGCAGGTCTTCAATGCTTCATCAACAATGCTTTTCAGTCCTATGCTCTTGGCTCCGCGGTGTGCTCCGTCAGAAGTGATCACGAGATTACTCTCTGCATCAATGATCCTGTCGGCCAGCGAATTGGCTGAAAAGCCGGCAAATACAATGGAGTGTATGGCTCCGATACGTGCACAAGCCAGCATGGCTATGGGAAGCTCAGGAATCATGGGCAGATAGATAGCTACCCTGTCACCTTTCTTGATCCCCATCTTAAGTAACGCATTGGCAAATTGCTTTACCTTGTCGAAAAGCTCTCCATACGTGAGCTTTACAACTTCTTCCTTTGGGTCGTTGGGTTCCCAGAGAAGCGCTACCTGATCCTTCCTGGCCGGTAAGTGACGCTCAAAAATATTTTCTGTTATATTCAACTTACCGTTAACGAACCATTTAACATCTGGTGCAGTTGGGCCCGTGAAAGTCCAATCAAGAACCTTGTCCCATTTCTTTCGCCATTGGTAATCTTCCGCAATTTTTCCCCAGAAACCTTCAGGATCGTTAACACTTTCCTGATATTTCTGAAAATACTCCGCAAAACTGGAAATCTTGTTTGTCATAAGTTTTAATGTTTTGAATTGGATATTGATTTAATACTGTTTTTATTAGATATGGTTTATGGTTTTTAAAAGAAATAAAATACTCCTATCAGGATCCTGAAATTACCAACTTCTTTGGAATTCTCAACCATCCCTTTTTCTCCGGTCTTACCGTAAGCGGCTACTGTGTATTCCAACTCAGGGGCAAAGCGGAATTTTCCCGAATTGTATATGAATCGCGGAGAAATTCGATAGATATATGCAATGTTTGACCCCCTGCTGTAATAAGGACCTATCAGTTTCGAATCCGATCCCAGGTTTTTGGTATATCCTCCAAATAACCCTACCTGCCATTTCTTTCCATTGGTGTTAATATCTGTCCATAACGATAACGTATTGATGGGCTGGTAATCAACGTAGCCTCTTACAGGATCTGAAATGTCTTCCACTGCATAACCCCCCAGCATTGTAAGACTGTAAAACATTTGTCCGTATACTGCTTCCAGTTTTACAGTCAATGGCTTGCTTTTCCATTTTGTATAAAACATTGCCGCATAGCCATTTACTGTCTGGTCGGTTTTGTAGCCACTGTCGCTGACAAGCGTTGGGGTAAGTATCTTATAATCGCCTCCAATACCGGCAAGCAACTCACAACCTCGTTTTTCATTACGGTTGGAAAACTCAAATCGAAGACTCAATTCAGGTATTGCCGAATTTCTGAGATATGAAGTACTTGCTGTGGGTACACCTTTTACCATCGGAGGACCTGCATCTTTGAAATCTATTTGTGATAATACGGCTCCTATTACCCTGAATTTCCCAATCTGTTGAGTCAATCTGATTTGCGGATTCCTGGAAAAGGGTTGGAATGGTGCCCCTGTGTTGAAGGAAATTACCTCCGGGAATGAGGATGTAATAAACATCGGATGCCAATACTGCCCAACAAGTAATTCGGTTTTGGGCCAGTTGAGCTTAATGAAAGCATGACGTAATCTGAATCCGTTTATGTCGCCATCTGAATGGCCGAAGAATGCTCCTTCGATTAATCCGGAAGTTTTGGCTCCCAAAGCATCAGGCCCGGTAATCTTTCCTGTTAATCGGGTCTGTATCGATAAAATATTAAAACTTGACTTGGCATTGATGTCATTGCCTTCCGGATCAAGCAACTCATTCTTGGGATACAACAGGAAATGACCATCCCTGATGGAAACCGTTTGCCTGGAATCCCAGAAAATATCCGTTTTAACAAATCCGCTGAATTCAATGCCGAATTTAGCCGGTTCCTGTGCTATTGTCATCATACTAAAAAATACCAGGAAAGCCAGTAAAGTGATTTTGTTTTTCATAGAATTGGTCTGGGTTTTGGATTGTTAAATAATTAACAGTTAATTTGTTAACCAGACCAAATTTACAATTTTTTTTGGATTGGCAAAATCTTCCAACCCTTTATTATTTCTTCGTATACTAGTTATTTGGGAGAGCTAAGCTATTTAATTATAAGTCGTTATATTCATGGCAAACTCAACGTCTGCCTCAATCACATAATGGATATTTATTTAAACTTATTATAAATTGTATTATATTTTTTACCATCCATCGTTTAACAAATAAACCCTCACTCCATACCCCCAACCCCCAAGCCCCATACCCCCAAGCCCCAAGCCCCAAGCCCCCAGTCCCCAGTCCCCAGCCCCCAGCCCCCTGTACCTTGCAACCTGCTCCCAGTTCAAACCTTAATTCTCCTTGATCTCACTTTAATTCCCCGTTAAACATTTTTACCAGCATGTTCCAGTCCCAATCACCCCAAAACCAGCATTTTGAATAGTTGTAAAACATGATCAGATTATAGACGATCATTATTCCCACTATGACCCAAAAAACTCCTACCCAAAAATGGGTTTTAAGTAGGTTGATATTTTTGATCAATATGACAACAGGTATTATTAATATGGGATAGTAATCAACAAAAGTTCGTGCCCCAAAACCACATCCATACCACCACATATGCCACGAACTGAAAACATAGGAAATCAGCAGGAAAAGAATTACCAGTAGCCAACGGTTTGGTGTTTTTTGCAGGAACATTACAACCATCCCTGCAAATAGAAGTAATAATACAGGATTGTAGATAAAAAGACCATTTTGTGGGGAAAACCACAGCTCGATGATTTTAGGGTTTTTCCAATTCGTAAATCCTTCCCCATCATAGAGATAGGTTAAAATTTCTCCTTTGAGGTAATAGTTATAAATTGCTTGAGGGATGATGAATACTAGAATAATACCCAGGAAAATAAAGAAATTTTTACTCAGGAAGAATTTCTGAAACCTAATCCGGAATTCTGTTACCGAACTCAGGTCAAAAAAGAAGAGCATGATCAAAAAAATCACATTTATATGCCGCAACGCAATTATTAGTCCTGAAAATACCGCAAACAAAGCGAGTTTCCTCGTGGAAGTGTATTGGCTGCCCTTCCAGGCAGAAAAGAAAAATAATGCCCCGGAGAAAGCAAAGAATGAATATACGTGCGACATGCCGGTATCTTCCAGTCCATAGTAATAAAGGTTGGTGCCAAGTGTAATCACTGCAAGAGAAAGTATCACAGTGAGTTTATCCGCATACCTTCTCAGAAAAGTATACAGGAAAAGCAAACCGGCTAAAAGATAGAATGAGGATGCCACATTTACCATCTTATGATAAATAATGGAAAATCCATCATCAGCATAACCCAATGGTTTGGCAATTATATGAGTAAACAGGAAAAATGGTGTTTGTAACAAAGCGACACCATAAGGATACTTTGTAAAAACTTTACCTTCAGCATAATCTAACCTGAAGCCTCTTCCTGCCTTATGATCAATAGAATCAGGATATGATACCGGGTTGTATCCATAAATAAAAGTAGCCGGAAGAAAAATGTAATATCCGGCTTTATCTGCATAAATCTCTGATTTCCACGAAAAATGCTCGTGCCTTGAATGGCGGTTAAAACTGAGAAATAAAAATGCTGCAAAAAGGACTACAATCCCAGATGCAGCAATTAGTTTATGGTATTTTGCCGGCAAGGTGATTTCATCAAAATTGGTCCATCATTTCATCGGTAATCTCGAGATTATGAAAGACGTTCTGTACATCATCATCTTCCTCAAAAACTTCAATAACCCTGAGAATTTTCTGCCCGCTGTCTTTGTCAAGCTTTACGGTATCTTTTGAAATTCTCTGTAATTCGGCATTTTCCGGTTCCACTTTCATCTGTTCCAGCTTTTTGAGTACCGGCCCGAAATCTTCCATTGCAGTGGTTACTGTGATGAAATTGTCTTCAATAGTTATGTCTTCTGCTCCGGCATCGATCATTTCGAGTT
>Ga0180009_10003364_pt1 | contig 18231 bp, 21 predicted proteins | sample OS_PC_MetaG_FD_123537 | JGI IMG/M metagenome (GOLD analysis project Ga0180009, IMG submission 123537) | Groundwater microbial communities from the Aspo Hard Rock Laboratory (HRL) deep subsurface site, Sweden - OS_PC_MetaG | ecosystem: Environmental > Aquatic > Deep subsurface > Groundwater... | reverse complement strand
TTATTGGTTGAAACAAAATATTCGGATGAAAGCGTGTCAAAAAATCTGATCAAGTTCCAGAACGAATTAAAAATTCCCGCAGTTCAGTTAGTAAATACAAAAAATGTGTTCAAATACATCAAAAACAATGATAACAAAATTCTGATTGTAACTGCTCCGCGCTGGTTAGCGTCATTGCCCTAAGTTGAATCATTACAATTAATTAATAATGAAACAAAAGCAAAGAAACTAAAAAAAATGGATAAACCCATTGAGATAGACGGCTTTATTAACAGTATGCTATTAGAAAACTTCAGGGTAGCGATAGACTTTAGAAAGATGCAACTAAGATTATCGCCCGCTAATTTTGAAAAATAAGAAAATGGTGTCAGACTACACTAACACCAATTCCACCAGTCCACACCATATGATACAATACGTTTTGATGTATTTTTTTGACAATTCTTAAAAAACTTGCTATTTTGTCATTCTGGATTTAATATGGCCAATAACAAATTAAAGGATTATTATGATTGAGAAGCTTGTTAAATATTTAGGCGGGATTATTGTTGCTTTAATTTCAGCAACAGGTTACTACGGAATCATTGCCGCTATGTGCATTGAAAGCGCGTGCATTCCGCTTCCAAGCGAAATTATTATGCCTTTTTCCGGATACCTTGTAGCTACCGGAAGGTTTACATCAGTTTGTGGCCCCTGGATGGCGCTTGTTTATGTATCAGCGGCGGGAGCTTTCGGCTGTGTAATAGGTTCAATTATAGCTTATGTTGCTGGTGTTTGGGGCGGCAGGCCTTTTCTTGAAAAATATGGCAAATATATATTGATTTCCAGGCACGATATGGACAACGCTGACAGGTGGTTTGCTAAATATGGCCAGCTTTCAGCATTTATCAGCAGGATGCTGCCCGTTATCAGGACTTTTATTTCATTGCCTGCCGGAATTGGCAGGGTTCCATTTATTAAATTTATATTTTATACTTTTATCGGTTCGTTCCCGTGGTGTTTTCTTCTTTCTTATATTGGCTATGAATTCGGCAAAAGGGCAGGCACTTTTCTTGAGTGGGAAATGCTGCTAAAAGATAAGTTAGGCAGATGGATGCATCTGGTGGATGCTGTAATTATTATCATTATATTAGCAGGTGTTGTCTGGTTTGTGAAGCGCCACCTTTCGCACAGAAAATTGGAAAAAGTTATCCAAAAGTAAGTTCTTCAGCTTTCTTGTCAAAACCAACCTTGTAATTGCGCAGTTGATTTTTTATCTGCAGGGAATCAATACCTATTTTTTCGGTGATTTTATAAGCAAAGTCATCAACTTCAAAGGTTAGATGCCAGGGATAAAGAAAGGATTCAGGATTTTTTTAGAGTTGTTTCATTAGGGGGACTTCGTTACAGTCGGGGAAAATAGGGCATTTAATACAGTCTGTCCAGACCTTGTGGGGCAATTTGTCTCTTGAAACTTCGTGATAGCCGAGTTTCTTAAAGAATTCCGGTATAAGCGTGAGAGCAAATACGTTTTTAACGCCGAGTTTTTTTGCTTCCTTGTGGCAGGTTTTCATAAGCTTGACTCCATAACCCTTGCCTTTGGTTTTAGTGTCAACAGCTAAAGAACGTATTTCAGCTAAATCTTCCCAGGTTACGTGAAGCCCGCAGCACCCGACTATCTTTTTGTTTTCTTCTACAACAAAGAAGTCAGATAAGTGGTCATAAATCTCGCTAAGCGCTTTGGAAAGCATTAACTTTTTATCAGCATAAGAATTTATTAATTTGTGCATTGAAGGCGCATCCTGAACTCTTGCTTTTCGAATTGTCATAGGGGTTTTACTCCTGAAATTCCTTTTTTGTAGGCTTCTATGTTTAATTTAACAAGTTCAGGTTTCTTGGAAAAAGTGTTATTTATCGCTTTGGATACGCTGTCAGACGAAATAATTTTTTTCACGCCTGTATAGGCTCCAAGCATTACCATATTCGCACAGCGTATATCGCCAAGTTCCTGGGCAATAGCCGTAGCTGGAATTTGAAATATTCCTGAAATTCTATTTTTCAAATCCCGGGCTTCTTGTGAAATATCGATCAAGGAAGAATTTATTATCAACACTCCGTTACTTGTAAGCTTGGGCAGAAACTTAACTAACGAGGGGGTATTCATGATAATCAGCGAGTTAGCGCAGCTGATTGTCGGAGAACCTATCTCTTCATCAGAGATTATTACAGTGCAGTTGGTTGTTCCGCCCCGGATCTCTGCGCCGTAACTTGGGTAAAAAGTTACGAACTTACCCTGCTCTACGGCAGATTCCGCAAGTATTTTTCCCAAGGCTAAAATTCCCTGGCCGCCTGCTCCTGCAATAAAAATTTCATCTTTCATGTTTTAATTATATAATTTTGAAAATAGAAATGCAAAACAAATCCTCGGAAGGGTTACCATTTATCCCAGCGCACAATTTCCTCCAGGTTTTTTCTGTCCCGGGTATCCGGATTTTCTGCGGGATAACCGAGTGTGAGAAGTTCAACAACCTGAATGTCTTTTGGAATACCCAGTATTTTTTTTACTTCATCTTTATAAAATGAGCCAATCCAGCAGGATCCCAGGCCTTCTTCTACAGCTTTTAGCGTCATATGATCAATTGCAATAGATAAATCTACTGTGGTAGCTGGCTGTCCGCATCGCATTAAATATCCGTCATCCAGGCCGCAGCAGGCTATTACTACCGGCGCTTGGGAAACAAATGCCTGGTTATTTGCGGCTATGGATAATTTTTCCCTTGTTTGTTTATCTTGAACTACGATAAACTGCCATTCTTGCCGGTTTCGTGCTGATGGAGCCAGGCGGGCTGCTTCAAGGACAGAATTAAGTTTTTCTTTCTCAACAGGCTTGTTTTGATATTTTCTAATACTCCTGCGGTTTTTAATCGCTTCCATGACGTTCATTTCAGGCCTCTTTACTATTAGTTTGCGATTATTACTATAAGCAGTGTCAGGATTGATACTCCTAAGGCAACAGCTCCTGCCCAGGGGGAAGTCAGCATTTTTTTGATTTTATCCCTATTTGCATTTTCCGGTTCCAGCGTTGTCTGAGCTTTTGCAATTCCCATTCTTTCCTGTATCGAGCTTAATTCTTTTTTTAAAAGCTCTACATCTGTCTGCAACCCGGCTAGTTTGTCTGCAGTGTCCTGGGTTAAAGCGGGCTGCGGGTTATTTGATTCCCTGGTTTGCTCGGCATTTTTTTTGTCCTGGCCCGTAACTTTTTGCATTTTAAAATCTGTTTTAAATTGGTCAAATTGAGCCTGCAGTTCGGTCAGCTTCCTGTTAAGTTCGATTACCGCAAGGTTAGTTTCCCTTACGCGGTTTTTTGAATCCGCCTGATCGTCGTATAATTTTTGCTGGTTATCGGATAAAACCTTGAAAGAATCTTCAACGTTTGCCAAATCATCGCTTAATTGTATTATTTGAATTTCAAGAGATTTTAATTTTTTGTTTCCCGCTGGTGCAGGGCTTGCGGTTTTCTTTTTAGCTGTTGTTGCGGCAACAACAGAAATATTTGAAAACAATGCCAAAGAAAAAATACATAATGCAATTGCAGCAGATTTTTTTAATAATTTCAAAGCTTTTGAAAAATCGGCTGGTAATTTTGCGCTTAATTGTATTTCTTTTTTAGTTTTTGGGTGCATAATAGTAAGTTTCCAGGCGTGAAGCATCTGCCGGGAAATGTTGAGTTTTTCTGATTCATTTTTTGATTCAAAACTATAGTAAACCTTGTCGCCTAAAATTGAGCGCCCTATTGAATTTAAATGAACTCTTATCTGATGGGTCCTTCCGGTTAAAGGGTGGACTTCCAGAAAAGTGTTATCCTTAAAAGCTTCTTTTACTTTGAAATGAGTCATTGCCGTTCTCCCGAATCCGATTGTAAACTTTTTTCTGTCCCGGAAATCTCTTGCTAAAGGCGCATCGATGCTTCCATTTTTTTCAATAAATATGCCATGAACCAGCGCTAGGTATATTTTTTCTACAGACCTGTGCATAAACTGTTTCATTATGTTATACTGAGCGGCAGGTGTTTTTGCAATTATCATCAGCCCAGAAGTATCTTTATCCAGGCGGTGAACGAGCCCCGAACGGTCTATTTTTGAATTATTCCTCTGGGCGGAGATTATATCTGAAATCGTCGGTTCCTGTATTTTAACAGCGCGCCCGGAACGCCCAAAAACAGGATGCGCGCTTATACCAAAGGGTTTGTTTATTGCAATAAACGAATCGTCTTCGTAGATTATTTCCAGCGGGCATTTTGAAAAATCGGTTTTTGTTGTTGCGGGGAAAATGATGCTGACCTTGTCATTTTCACGCAGTTTATAAGAAGGTTCAGTTGCCCGGCTGTTGATAAGCACAGCTTTTTCTTTTATGAGCTGTTTGAAGTAATTTCTTGAAAAATCAGGGTAATTAGCGGCAAGAAAAGAATCTATTCTTGCCCCGGGTATTGCCGTAAGTTCTTTTTCCATAAGTAATATAAGCTGACAGATGATATAACCAAGAAAAGTATCGAAATAAATTGCGACGGATACAAACGGTTAAAAATCATCGGCCCTCTGTCGTCTCCCCTGAAGAATTCAATAAAGAATCTCCATAAGCTGTAGATTATGATAGCAGTAAAAAAAGTCTGGCTGTTGAATATTTTTTTTCTGTTTAAATAATGAGTGAACACAAAGACAATAAAACTGAACAATGATTCTAAAATTTGCGTGGGGACTAATTTTATATTTAACGGTGCAAAAGCCTTCGTGTTAGAAAACACAATACCCCAAAAGCCGGTTGTTGGCCTTCCGTAACAGCACCCGGCGCAAAGGCATCCTATTCTGCCGATAGCCAGGCCTAAAAAAAATGCGGGGGAAAATAGATCCGCAAATTTCAAAATGTCATATTTTTTCTTTCGCAAATAAAAGAAAACGGCAATAAAAGCTGTAACCACGCCGCCGTAAAGCACAAGGCCGCCGGACCAAATGAAAAATATTTCCAGGAGGTTGCTTCTATAGAATCCCCAGTTCAGCGCGACATAGATGGCCCTGGCGCCTATTAAACCGCTTAGAAGAATATAGAGCCCCAGGTCTAATATGGTTTCTACGCTTAACGCTTGTTTTGCGGCCTGCCTGCTCAAATAGTAAATAGCTGCTGCAAATCCCAGGGCTACAAAAAATCCATAAGTTTTAATTGACAAAGGGCCTAAATTGAAAAGTTCAGGGCACATAATTGTTAAGATTTCCTTTTAATAAAAAAAGAAATGAAAAGTATTGCGCCGCCGATTGAAATGGACGAATCTGCGACATTAAAAACGGGGAAAAAATGGAAATCAATAAAATCTATTACATTTCCCAGAAAAATTCTGTCTATCAGGTTTCCAAAAGCTCCGGCAAAAACCAGTGTAATTGCAATTTCAGCCGCTCGACCGCCAAATTCAATAAGTTTATTGTAATAAATGATGAAACAGGCGAGTATGGCGATCATAATAAAAATGAATGCAACATTTGAATAAGCTTGGTTCTGAAAAAAACCCCACGCCATGCCGGTATTATGTATATAGGTCAAGGATAGAAAGGATGTGACCGGTTTTGACTGGTAGAGGAAAAAGTTTTTTCTTATAAAAAACTTGGTTAGCTGATCAAGAATGACAATAAGAAGAATAACGGGACAGCTATATTTCAAATGTTTCATTAATTATAATTATATCTTAATTTACGGGTTAAGGCAATATTACCCTCTTTGGTGTTGATATTTTTTAGCGTTAAATAAGCTTTGCAATAGTATCCTTACACCGCGGGCATAAATCTTCCGCAGCGGTTTCAGTTGACCAGTTCCAGCATCTCGGGCATTTCTTGCCTTCGGCATGAGATACCGTAATTTTCAAACCCTCACTAATCGGTTTCAATTCAAGTTGTGATACAATCAGTATGGCAGGCAAATCTTTCTGATATTTTTTTAATAGTTCCAATAATTCATTATCGGTTTCAATAACAAGTTTTGCTTCTAAGGAGCCTCCGATAAGCGCCGATTTTCTTGCGCTTTCAAGTTCCATATTGGCTTTATCGCGAACTTCCATGATTTTTTTCCAATTTTTTTCAATGGTTTCATTCATCAATTCTGTTTTTGGTTCTGGAATTGTTTCCATATAAATGCTTGCTGATGCTTCGCTGATATTCTTTGACTCCTGTCTTAAAGTCTGCCAGGCTTCTTCAGCTGTGAATGAAAGAATGGGGGAAATAAGTTTCAGCATGGTGATTAGAATTTCCTGAAGAACAGTTTGCGCTGAGCGTCTTTCTTTGGAATCAGCGGGATAAGTGTAGAGCCGGTCTTTAAGGATGTCTAAATAAAAACCTGAAAGATCAAGGACACAGAAATTATTCACGAGCGAGACAACACTATGGAATTCGTAACTGTCATAGGCTTTTGTAACGTCTTTATTTAACTGTTGAAGGCGCAAAAGCATATATTTATCAAGCTCAAGCAGGTCCTCGTATTTTATTTTGTTGCTGTTGGCGTCATAGTCGCATAAATTGCCGATTATAAAGCGGACGGTGTTTCTTATTTTCCTGTAAGTTTCGACAAGCCGTTCGATAATTTCTTTTGAAATTCTTATATCTTCGCTGTAATCGCTGGAACTTACCCACAGGCGCAAAATTTCTGCCCCGAAACTTTTCATTATTTCCTGTGGAGCGATCACATTTCCCTGCGATTTAGACATTTTCTTTCCTTCAGCGTCAACAACAAAGCCATGGGTAAGTACTTCTTTAAAAGGCGCTTTACCGTGTAAAGCGACTGAAGGGATCAATGAAAGCTGGAACCAACCTCTGTGCTGATCGCTTCCTTCAAGGTACATATCAGCCGGCCAGTTTGATTTGTCAGATAAAACTACTTCGTGCGATCCGCCGGATTCGAACCAGACATCAAAAATATCGGATTCCTTTTTAAATTTGTCATTGCCGCACTTACATTTGTACCCTGAAGGAAGGAAATCTTCAATAGGCCTGGAAAACCAGCAATCACTACTCTCTGTTTTGGTATATTTTTCAAATTTTTCTATAACTGTCGGATTTAAAGAAACATCTTCGCATTTTTCGCATTTAATCGCGGGGATTGGCAAACCCCAGTATCTTTGTCTTGACAAACACCAATCTGGGCGGTTTTCAAGCATTCCCGTGATTCTTTTAATACCGTACTCCGGAATCCATTTAACGTCTTTTACCGAGTTTAACAGTTTTTTGCGCAAACCCTGCAGGTCAACGTTCATAAACCATTGATAAGTTGCTCGGAAGATTACAGCATGTTTGCATCTCCAGCAGTGCGGGTACGAGTGAGTTATTTCTGTTTCATTCAGCAAGGCGCCGATTTCTTTTAACCTCTTGGTGATCATCGGGTTTGCTGCAAAAACCCTATGCCCGCAGAATTCAGGAACTTCACTTGTGAATGCGCCTTTATCGTCAACTGGTGAAAGAATGGGGAGATTATATTTTAGTCCGACAACATAATCTTCCTGTCCGTGGCCGGGAGCGTTGTGCACAATGCCTGAGCCGTCTTCCAGGCTGACAAAATCAGCAAGAATGCCTGTAGAAGTGCTGTCAATAAGAGGGTTTTTGCATTTTATGTATTCAAAATCTTTTCCTTTGAAAACGAGGTTGGTAACTTCATAATTTGTGAGGCCTATTTTTTCAGTAACTGATTTAAGAAGTTTTTCTGCGATCACCATGTGTTCATCCCCTGTTTTTATAAATACGTAATTTTCTTCAGCCGCAAAAGACAATGCAACGTTTGCAGGAAGGGTCCAGGGTGTTGTGGTCCAGATTACTATGGAACTATTTTCAGGAAGATTTTTTGCTTTTAGTGCCGGAGTATATTCAATTACTTTGAATTTTACAAAAATTGAAGGGGAAATGTGGTCTGCATATTCCACTTCGGCGTCCGCCAGGGCTGTTTCGCAGTGAGTGCACCAATAAACCGGTTTTTTTGCGCGGTAAATATAATCTTTTTCTACCAGTTGTTTGAACATGTGGATTATGGTTGATTCATATTCTGGCGCCATAGTAAGATAAGGACGGCCCCAATCTCCGAAAACTCCAAGCTTCTTGAATTCATCTCTTTGTATATCGACGAATTTCATGGCAAAATCTTTTGCTTTTTTACGCAATTCGATTTTATCTATCTGTCTTTTGTCTAATTTGAGGGTTTTGAATAACTGGTGTTCGATAGGAAGCCCGTGGCAGTCCCATCCCGGAACGTAGGGGGTGGAAAAACCGCGCATTGATTTGTATTTTACTACGATATCTTTCAATATTTTATTTAAAGCATGCCCGATGTGGATAACGCCGTTTGCGTAAGGTGGGCCGTCATGCAAAATGAACTGGTTTGCGCTTTTTTTGAGCATTTTTTCATAAACTTTGTTTTCGTTCCAAAGTGCCAGGATTTTTGGTTCCAGCACCGAAAGGTTTGCCTTCATTGAAAACTGGGTTTTTGGTAAATTAACTGTTTTTGAATAATTTTTCTTTTCCATTTTTATATTCCTTTTCGTATTTACAATTTTATTAGTTCAACTTTTTTGGAAGGAAGCTCCAATAGGGCTATTGTGGATTTTCCGGTAAGCCATCCGCCGCATTCACCCGGGTTGATTATAAGCGTTTTTCCGGTAGTTTTTATTTCCGGGTTGTGCGTGTGCCCGTAAATTATGATATCATTTTTCTGTGATGCTATTAAAGCGTCAATAGAATCGGGTTCATGCATTAACAAAACCTGCCGGCCGTCCAAGTTTGTTTCGTAATATTTGTCATGAATGGTCCCGATATCTTTAAATTTTTCTCTTAGCATCTTTTTATCGCCGTCATTATTTCCAAAAACAGCAACAAACTTTGATTTTAGGTTTTTGAATTCTTTAGAAGTAAAGGGAGAGACAAAATCCCCTGCATGCAAAACAATGTCCACTTTTCTTTTATTAAAAACATCTACAGTTCTGGCAATTAAAGGCAAATTGTCGTGCGTGTCTGAGATAACCCCAATTAACATTACAACCTCTTTAATACCCCGTGTTAGTCTCTTGGAAGACTATGGGGTATTCCCTTTATCTTCCGTAGAACTCGTAAATATCTATTCCGTTTTTATTAAAATGTTCAAAAAAGTGCATTAAGAGTTTTCGTGTTGTATACACATCTGCCAGTGCCCTGTGTTTGTTCTTTGGGTTAATCTTATAATAATCCGCCAGGCTCTGCAGTTTGTTTGAAGGAAATTTAAAAAATTTCCTTGCCAGGAGCAGTGTGTCCATTACCGGGTTATCAGGAGCGGGTTTATTTAATAGTGAAAGCTCCTGCTGGAGGAATTTCATGTCAAACGGCACGTTGTGGCAGACAATTATTCTATCGGAAAATAATTCTAAAATATTATCCGCAAGGTCATGAAAACGGGGGGCATCTTTTACCATTTCGTCGGTTATTCTGTTTACCATGCTTGCTGCAGGGTGAATGGGCTGGAGGGGGTTAACCAGGCTCGAAAAGGATTTCTTGATTTTGAAATTATCACAGCACAAGATGCCTATTTCGCAGATTCTATCCCCGTTTGTAGGGCTCAACCCGGTAGTTTCCACATCAAAAAACACCATTTTCATAGTTGTAATTATACCACTAAATCAGCTAAAAGACAAACTTTAATCGAAAACACTTTGACAACCTTTGACAAAAACACATTGACAAAACGAGTAGGATTTTGTAGAATTCTTAATCGAGAGATAATTGAGAGATAATTGAAGCTGGGGGGGGGTAAAAAGAGATGAACGCAAAAAAAATTGTATTATTTTCAGGATTGTTTTTAATTTTCGGCCTTCTGGGCTGCCCAAAGAAGCCTCAAAAGCCGCCGGAAGTTATTCAGGCTCTGGTTGAGCCTTCGGAAGCTAAAGAAGAGCCTTCTATCCGCGGAACAGAATTTCAGGCGGCGCCTGAATTAAAATCAATATATTTTTGGTATGAAAATTACGAACTTACGCCGGAAGCAAGAGCGGTCTTGCAAAAAAATGCCGGTTACCTAAAGGACCATAAGGAATTGGAAGTTCTTATCGAAGGAAATTGCTGTGAATGCGGAACAAATGAATATAATCTTGCCTTGGGGCAAAAACGCGCCCAGGTTACAAGAGAATATTATATAAACCTCGGCATTAATCCAGGCCTTATCGGTACGATTTCTTACGGCAAGGAAAAACCTGTCAAGCCTAATGTCGGCCCGCCGGATTCACCTGACTGCTCTTACAACCGCCATACTGACACAAAAGTAAGGACAAAAGGTGTTAAATAAATTCAAAAATACCATTTCACTTGTTATTCTTTACTGCCTGCCAATGGCTCTTCTTTCAGGATGCATAGCCACCTCGAATGAATTTGCCCAGCTTCGTGACGATATCGAAGAACTGCGTTTCCAGATAGGTTCCATGAATAAAAACCAGGCTGATCTGTCCCTAAAAATGGATGAGATCGGCCAGAACATGGAAGCTTTGAAGGAAAAACTTGACGATAATAAAACTCATATGTCGTCGCTTTCCAAGAGAATGGACGATATTCATTCCAGCTTCAGCCAGAGAATGGACATTCTTTCCCAGCAGCTTTCCGGAGCGGCCCCGACCATTACCACGCCGTCGGAACAATATAAACTTTCTTACAGCGATTATTCAAAAGGGAAGTATGATTTAGCTATTGTCGGATTCAGGTCCTTTATGGAAAGATACCCGGACAGCGAACTATCTTCAAATGCCCAATATTATCTGGCAGATTCTTACTATAATAAAAACGATTTTGCTTCAGCTTTAAAGGAATTCAACAATATGAAACAGCAGTTTTCAGCAAGCGAACTTGTTGTGTCAGCTGAATTCAAAACAGGACTATGCTATAGACAGCTTAAAAAACCCGCTGACGCAAAGGCGGTTTTTGAGCAGATCATAAAAGATCACCCGCAATCTCCAGAAGCAGAACAGGCCAAAGAAAGACTTAAAAAATAATCTTGAAACCTCCTATATCTTTTAAACTCATTCCACTGTCGCTTGCCCTTATTTTTTCAACTTCAGTTTTTACCTATCCAGTAGATGTTTATTTAAAACTCACTGCCAAAGGCGAAAAAATAAACATAGGTTTGATTAGTTTTGGAGAAACTGAACTCGCAAAAAAAATTCAGGATGTGTTAAAAACAGACCTGCTATTTACCAGATATTTCAATGTTACCCCTATGCATGCTGCATTTACAGGCAAGAAAGAAGAATTTGATTACTTTAGGAACCAGTTTATTGATGTTATTCTCACCGGCAGTTTAAATACTGAAAATGCCCGCCGCACTTTAAACATAAAAATGTATAACGTTGAAAGCGGCGAACTGATGTTCGAAAAAAAATTCCAAGATTCAGGGAATGATTACCGCAGCAGCGCGCATAATGTAAACGATGAAATAGTCCTGCGGTTTACCGGCCAACGAGGCATAGCGCATACAAAGGTTGTTTTTGTAAATGATTCTACTGGAAGCAAGGAAATATATAAAATTGATTATGACGGCTATAATTTAAAAAGGCTTACCCAGGATGATTCAATAAACATTTTCCCGAAATGGTCAACTGACGGCGAAAAGATAGCGTTTACAACCTATAAATACGGGAATCCTGATTTGTATGTTATGACTAACACCGGGACAAACAGGAGAGCAGTCTCCACATACCAGGGGTTGAATATTTCTCCAACCTGGACTAATGACAACAATTCTATGGCTCTTACTGTTTCTAAAGGAAAATCACCAAATATTTATATTGAAAATTTGAGCGGGCAAATATTAAAACGCCTCACGCATTCAACCGGCATAGATTCTTCTCCCTGTTTTTCTCCTAGTAACAGGGAGCTCGCTTTTATTTCAGACAGAGCTGGAATACCACAGCTTTACATTTGCGACAGTGAGGGCACGAATGTGCGCAGGATTATAACTGAGGGCTATAGTGATTCGCCTTCCTGGTCCCCAAAGGGCGACAAAATCACGTTCGCCATGCGTTTTGGCGCCGAAAGTTATTTTAATATTTATCTTTACGACATAGCTTCAGATAAAGCTGTCAGCCTTACTAACGGACAGGGGTCAAATGAAAACCCTTCATTTTCTCCTGACGGCAGATTTATTGTATTTTCATCTACCAGAAACGGTAAAAAGGAATTATTCGTTATTTGCGTCGATGGTTCCGGTGAGCACAAGCTTGCGGATATAAAGAAAAATTCTATAATGCCTCATTGGTCACCCTAAATATGAGTAAAATTTCCATAGTAAGATGTTCCGATTATAACGCCCAAAAGGTTGAAAAAGCCGTCCGGGAAGCTGTTTTGCTTGCCGGCGGGATTGAAAAATTCATTAAGAAAGGCGAAAGAGTCCTTCTTAAACCGAATTTGCTTGCGCCGAAAGCGCCCGCCCTGGCTGTAACCACGCATCCTGAAGTATTGAGAGCAGTAATACGTTTAGTAAAAGATGCCGGAGCTACTCCCTTTGTCGGTGATAGCCCCGGAGGAACTATAGTCGGTTCTTCCGGCAACAAAAGGGCGCTGGCTCTGCTGGATAAATATTGGGCTGACTGCGGGATGAAGAAAATATGCGAGGAAGAAGGAGCTGAAATAGTCAGCTTTGAAACCGGCGGTGTGGAAGTCTTTGAATTCAAAAATAGAAAAGGTGTTCCGAAGATAAATATATCAAAAGTTGCCCTCTCCTTTGACTCCGTAATTAATATACCAAAATTAAAAACCCACGGAATGGTTTTATACACAGGCGCCATAAAAAACTTATACGGCTGTGTACCGGGGCTTAAAAAAGCAGAATATCACATGCAGGCCGTTCATCCGGATGTTTTTTCACAAATACTTGTTGATATTTTTTCGGTTATTAAACCGAAACTGGCAATAATGGACGGCATAATAGGAATGGACGGCAATGGCCCGTCTAATGGCAGGATAAAAAATTTCGGCGTTATTATTGCCGGCGGTGATAATGTGGCGTTGGATGCAGTCAGCAGTATGGTGATAGGATTTAATAGAAAAGAAATTTCCGCAATTAATATAGCCGGTAAACAGGGATTAGGGGAAGCAGATATAAAAAAAATTGAAGTGGTTGGCGAGAAACTTGAAAATGTTAAACAGGCTGATTTTGTTAGGCCGTCAAATTCTGCGTTGAAATACTTTCCTCAAATTTTTGCAAATATAGTCAGCAAATTGATTTGGGTCCTGCCGAAAATTAATGAAACCAAATGTACCCGCTGCATGACCTGTGTTAAAAGTTGCCCGGCTAAGGCTATTGAAATGCACGGAAAAAACCTCAGGGTTGACATAAAAAAATGCATAAAGTGCATGTGCTGCCATGAGTTATGTACTTATGGCTCGATAGATATAGAGTTAAGCTGGCTGGCAAGCAAATTAGTAAAATGAAAATAAGGCAATATTTTGAATACTGGATTTTGCAGATTATCGTATTCTCAGTAAAAGTGCTGCCTCTTTCCGTATCTCTAGGGCTAGCAAGGATATTGGCAGATTTTGTGTTTTTTGTACCCAAAATAAGGGTTAAAGTTACCCAGGATAACTTAAAAATCGCTTTTGGGAACAATAAATCCGAAAAAGAGTTGAAAGCTTTAGCAAGGAAAGTTTACCGCAATTTTTTAATGATGGCGATAGAATCCCTCCGAATACCCAGATTATCTGACGCCGAAATAAAAAAAAATGTCACAATGGTAGGTTTGGAACATATCGAAAATGCTTTGAAAAAAGGCAAGGGTATGATTTTTGTAGCCTGCCATTATGGAAACTGGGAATTAATGGGCACAGCTATAAAAGCGAATGGTTATCCGATTACCTACATTGACGGTGAACAAAAAAATAAACTGGTAGAAGATTTTATGAGCAAACTCAGGCTTGATTCCGGAATTAAACTTATAGAAAGAAAAAATGCGCTGAGAGGTGTGATTAAAACCGTAAGGAGCAATGAAATACTGGCTTTGCTTTCGGACCAGAATGCCGGCCCGGACGGCGTGTTTGTGGACTTTTTCGGAAAATTGGCTTCAACACCTCAAGGCGCCGCAGCGTTTTCTATAAGGACCGGGGCGCCTATAGTTTTGGGTTATAATGTACCTGATGAAGGCCGGATGCATAATACCGTGCATTTTACGCCTATTGCGCCAAAGCTAACAGGTGATGAAAAAAAAGATATTTTTATTATAACCCAGGAATTTACAAAAAAATTTGAGGAATTTATTAAAGAAAAACCGGAACATTATTTTTGGCTGCACCGCAGGTGGAAAGCCAGCCCATGAAAGAATCACTTTATTATTCGTTCTTTGACAAGGGGAAAAAGCTGGTACAGTGTAATTTGTGCCCGCATAATTGCAAAATTATGCCGGATAAGGCCGGGGTGTGCCATATCAGGAAAAATATTGAAGGAAAACTATACAGCCTTACTTATGGCGGTTTCAGTTCAGTAAATCTGGATCCAATAGAAAAAAAGCCTTTATATCATTTTTACCCGGGTAGTCAGATTCTTTCGGTTGGAACCATAGGCTGTAATTTTAAGTGCTCAAATTGCCAGAATTGGGAAATATCTCAGGCAGAATATCAAGAGGATACTCTGCGTGAATTATCTCCTGAACAAGCTTTAGAGCTGGCCAAAAGATACGATTCTATCGGAATTGCCTATACCTATAATGAGCCGTTAATTAATTACGAGTGGGTAATAGAGACAGCTAAACTCTTTAAAAAAGAAAATATGAAAAATGTGCTGGTTACCAACGGTTTTGTTAATGAGCAGCCTTGGGAAAATCTGCTTCCGTTTATTGATGCGGCAAATATCGACGTAAAAGCGTTTAAAAATGATTTTTATAAAAGTGTCTGCCAGGGCGAGATAGGGCCGGTTTTACGCTCCGTAGAAATAATGTTCAAAAGGGGAAAACATTTGGAAGTCACTTATCTTGTCATACCGGGCAAGAATGACTCTGAACATGAAATAATAGATTTTGTCGATTGGCTTAGTTCCTTAAGCCCGGAAATTCCGGTTCATTTCAGCAGGTATTTTCCCCGGTATAAAATGGAAGAAAAAACCACGCCTGTTGAAACTCTGGAAATGGCAAAGAAAATAGCTTTAAAACGGATGAAATACGTATATGTAGGCAATATTTAAATAAAAGAGGAGGGAGGATTAACGGTTATGTCAAAAAACATTTTTTTCTTTTTGCTGGTGATCATTGTTGGCGCTTTAATCGGTTCGTTTTTGGGGAAGTTTATAGAAAGCGCTTTTCCGGCAGGCGGTTCGGTGCGGGATTTATTCGCAACAGAAATCTCAGCGGGATTGTCTCCCACAAACCTTGATTTGCGCATAATTGACCTTACGTTCGGCTGCATGGTTAAAATTAATGTTATGGCAGTTTTAGGCATGGTAGTGGCAGCCTGGGTGTTCAGACTGCTTTTTAGCGGCAAATAATGAGAATTATACTCTGTTCTTCATCACAAAGGAGGAAGGAACTTGTAAAAAAGTTCAGGCTTCCTTACATTGTATACCAACCAGATGTTGATGAAAACATCAAAATAAATGATCCAATAAAGCTTGTAAAGAAACTAGCCCTGCTTAAGGCTTTAGACGGCACGAAATGCTTTTCTAAGGGCCTTGCGCTTGGCGTAGATACTATTGTTGTGTTAAACAGGGAAATAATAGGCAAGCCAAAAAACTCATCAGATGCAATCAGAATATTGAACAAATTAAACGGTTCTACTCACAGTGTCTATAGCGGATTTGCTTTAATTGATTGCGCTACAGGCAAAGCGGTTATCGATTATGATGTTACTAAAGTAAAAATGCACAGGCTTTCCCGGGAAAGAATAAAAAGCCTTTCCTCAAAGCACCAGGATAAAGCCGGAGCTTATGCCGTACAGGAAAAAGATGATTGTTTTGTAGAAAAAATTTACGGTGATTACGATAATGTGGTTGGGTTACCGGTAAAAAAAATCAAAAGGGCAATTTATTTGAAGTTTTCGGTATAAACTTTGAATTTAAGAGACGTATCAATACTTTTGTACCAATCGTTCATATAGGCAAGAGATTTTTCCTGCAGTAATTCCTGGCTGAATTTTTCCCTGTCTTTTTCAAATACTTTCATGTTTCCTGCATGACGCCTCATATATTCCAGCTGAAGTTCCGGTTCAGTAATTCTTACACCTGATGCGATTATATTGCGCATTTTTGCGATTGCAATCTGTCTTTTCTGGGATTCTTCAAATTCCATGGGGGTCATTTTAAGCCGGTAAGCAAGTACCTGAAAATAAGCTCTCTGGTCAAACCTGCCCTCTTGCTGAAAGGCGGGAATCTGCGCAATATTTGCAGCTACTTCACTATTTGTAACTACTATACCGTGCTTTTTTGTTTCTCCGTAAAAAACTTCTTCGCGGATCAGGTCATCTACAACTTCCTGCCGTGTTTTGTTTACTACTTCTTCAGTAATGTCAGTGTTTTTATCCCGCATATCTTCCATGATGCGGTTATAAAGAAGGGAATATTTTCTTAAAGGAATAGTTGTCCCGTTGACGACAGCGACAGCGTTTGTTGATTTGCCGCTGAAAAAGTAACTGCCAAAACCAACAAACATACCGGCAAAAAAGCCGATAATTGTAATCAAAAAAATATAACGCATGTTCTTTCTTAACCAATCCATCATATTCGTTTACCTTTGTTGGTTTATCTTCTGACAGGAATGTCCATCTCGATAACCTTGTTTTGTTCCGCTGCCATGACACAGTGGCCCTCAAAGAGAGCTCCTTCGCTGATTGAAAGCAGGGCAGTATGTATATCGCCGAAAACCTGTGCTTTTGACTGGATTTCCAGGTTCTGGGTAGAGGTAATATTCCCGGTGACTTTACCGCCGACAATAACATTTTTTGCGTTTACATCGCCCTGAATCTGTCCGGATGCGCCGATAATAACGCTTGAAGCTTCCAAAATACCGCCTTCAATTTTACCGTCTATTCTTATGGAACCTTTTGATTTTATCGTTCCCTGAAAAATTGTTTCCGGGCCAACTATTGTTTCAAGACTGTCTGATGTTTCTTTCTTTTTACCAAACATTTTTGTCACCCCTGTTTTGTTTTGCGAAGAATGATGAATCATCAAGGAATTTTGTTGGATTAACTGATTTATCGCCAAGCCTTACTTCATAATGCAGATGAGTACCGGTTGTTGAACCTGTTTCGCCCATTAACCCGATAAGTTGATTTCTACTGACTTTATCGCCCACTTTTATGCATATTTTTGACAAATGCCCGTAATAAGTCCTGCAACCATAACCATGGTCAACGATGATAAGATTTCCATAACCTGCAGACCAGCCTGCATAAATTACTTTTCCGTTTGCACAGGCGACTATTTTGGAACCTCTATCACCGCCAATATCAAGTCCGGTGTGAAATTCGTACCTGCCTGTTATGGGATGTATCCTGAAGCCGAACGGCGAAGTGATTCTGTTAGGTTTACAAGGCCAGATATTAGGAGTCGCTTTGTATAACAACTGCTGGTAAGCTATAAATCCGTTTATTTCTTTTACACTTGCTAATTCTTGCTTGGTTTCCTTTTGAAGAGCTTTTGTTTGATGGTAAAGGTCTTTTACTGATACTTCGTGGACTTTCTTTTCAAGATATTTTTGAAGGTATACCGCTTCTTCTTGAGACGGCCCGCCCTTGCCCATAGAGTCATTGGTTACTATTGCTTTCTTTGACTTCATGTCAAGCAAGTCCCTTAGTTTTTCATCTTTTTCACGCACCTGAGCCAGAAGTTCCTGGGATTTTTTCAGTTCGCCGGCGAAAAACATCAGTTTAAATTTTATGACTTCCCTGTCAAGTTTTACCCGCCAATAATCGGTGTTGTTTGTTGTAATTACTGTTGCCCAGATGGTTAATCCTGTCCAAAACATCATTACAAAAATCAAAAACGAGAGCGTAAACGTCTTTCTTACCGGTTTTGTTGTAGAATGCGGTAAGACGATGATCGTTACATCCCGTTTAAGTATCTTTCGTAAGTGCAATAGTGTCTTATTCATCGATTGTACATTATAACCCGAATACTTAAATAAGTCAAGATATATCCCAAGAACCGATATTGATTTTGGATCTTCTCCAAATCAGCAATTTCTTCTGAAAAAAAATGTTAAAATACCATTACATAGTTCAAACCTGGGAGGAATTTTGTCTT
>Ga0180009_10003363_pt1 | contig 18231 bp, 17 predicted proteins | sample OS_PC_MetaG_FD_123537 | JGI IMG/M metagenome (GOLD analysis project Ga0180009, IMG submission 123537) | Groundwater microbial communities from the Aspo Hard Rock Laboratory (HRL) deep subsurface site, Sweden - OS_PC_MetaG | ecosystem: Environmental > Aquatic > Deep subsurface > Groundwater... | reverse complement strand
GTCTCTTTCAAAAGCCGCCTAACCCTCCCTCATTCCATGGGACGGCCTTCGACCCGAGCGACTCGACTTGAGCTCGTCGACAAGTCTCAGGCCGAGGGTCAGCTTAGTGTTGAAATTCTTCCCCCACCTCTTCTCTGCCTTTTCCATAGCTTTATTAAATGCTTGGGGGCGTTCCACGAGATCGGAAGTATTTTTATGAGGCGACTTTTGAAAGAGACCTCCACGGCAGGACTTGAATGACTTTCAAAGAGCTAAAATGTTACGATATTTGCTATAATCATGTAAGGATGGATGAAAAACTTTCAGGCCTCTATGTTTAGTTCATTATATCTGATCACATCGAAGGTTATACCTATCAGAGGATATGCCGGGAGGGATATAATAGGTCTCTGTTTAATGGTGTAGCGATCAATGATTAATCCGTACTGTCCTTACTTGAATCCTATGGTGTTTGATTCTTTTTAAATTTAGAATATCTGTTTTTGAAGCGTTCCACCCTGCCAGTCGTATCAATCAACTTCTGTTTACCGGTAAAAAATGGGTGACAACTTGAGCAGATCTCTACATTGATTTTCTTTAACGTGGATCCGGTCTCAAATTCGTGGCCACAGGCACAGTGTACGAGAGCCTTATGGTATTCCGGATGAATCTCTTTTTTCATATCTTCTCCTTTCTTCATTGACTCATAGACGCCAAGAAATTTGCATTATTTCTTGTTCCTTTAATTTTGTCCAGTAAAAACTCCATGCTGTCCACCGGTGTTAGAGGGGCCAAAAGCTTTCGGAGTATCCAGATGCGATTCAGATCAGCCGCTTCTATAAGGAGTTCCTCCTTCCTTGTGCCGGAACGATTGATATCGATGGAGGGAAAGACTCGCCTATCAGTCAGTTTTCTGTCCAGATGAATCTCCATGTTTCCTGTACCCTTGAACTCTTCAAAAATCACTTCGTCCATTCTGCTCCCTGTGTCAACCAGGGCCGTTGCAATAATGGTAAGGCTTCCCCCTTCTTCAATATTTCTTGCTGCCCCAAAAAAGCGTTTTGGCTTATGGAGAGCATTGGAGTCAAGGCCACCGGAAAGGATCTTGCCGCTGGGTGGTATGGTTGCATTATAGGCACGGGCCAATCTGGTGATGCTGTCCAGGAGGATAAGGACATCACGTTTGTGTTCTACCAATCTTTTTGACTTTTCAATAACCATCTCTGCCACCTGGACGTGTCTCTGTTGTGGTTCATCAAAGGTGGAACTGATCACTTCGGCATCAACAGATCGTTGCATATCCGTAACTTCTTCTGGCCTTTCATCGATGAGAAGGACAATCTTATGAATATCCTTATCATTTGCTGTTACACTATTGGCGATATTCTGAAGAAGCATCGTCTTACCCGTCCTCGGAGGAGCGACGATCAGGCCACGTTGCCCCTTCCCGATAGGGGTCAGGAGGTCCATAATCCTGGACGAGTAATTGTCAGAAACGGTTTCAAGCCCTATTCTCTCCTCTGGATATAAGGGGGTAAGATTGTCGAAGAGAATTTTTTCACGAGAGATTTCCGGATCTTCATGGTTGACCTGCTCAACCTTTAAAAGGGCGAAATATCTCTCCGTATCCTTTGGTGGCCTTATCTGTCCCGAGACCGTATCCCCTGTCCTTAGATTAAAACGTCTGATCTGAGATGGAGATATATATATATCATCGGGTCCGGGCAGGTAGTTGGAATCTGGGGCTCTTAGAAAGCCAAATCCATCAGGCAGGGTTTCCAAAACCCCTTCTCCATATATAAGACCGTTCTGCTCAGAATGGGCTTGAAGGAGGGAAAAAACGAGCTCCTGCTTAGGCATACCGGTTGCTCCTTCAATTTTGCACTCCTTTGCCATCTGGGTCAACTCACTTATCTTCATTTTCTTAAGTTCCACAAGATTCATAATGAGATCTCCATTCCTTAAATTTCTGTTACACTGCTATCCCAGTCCATACAACCAGGGAAAATGACCAACTGCCTCAACAACAAGACAGGCAAACATTCCACCAATCCGTTTGGCTAAAGGACCAACAGATCTATCTATTGCTTAGGATTTCAGTTGAATGAAAACTCCATCCATTTTCTTTAAAGAGATTTCTGTATTTAATTTAGAAATCCTTTTATGCGTGTTAAGGATGATTGTTCAATGAACTACCTGTGAAGTCAGTTATGATATTCGGTCTCTACCGAATCCTTCAGAAGGCAGGATGACGTTATATTATACATATAAATCAAAATCTCTCTGTGTCAAGTTTTTTTATCTGTTTTGTTGTAAAGATCAATTAATTTAATACTCTTTATGATATGGGCCATGTCATCGGGCATGGTAGCTATAAATTCGCAATAATTTTCTGATTCGGGATGGATAAAACCTAAGGCCTCGGCATGGAGCATCTGTCTTTTTATTTGTGGAAGGATATCCGTGGCCCATTGGAAGTTGTTCTTCCACCATCTTTTTTTGTATCCGTAGACCGAATCTCCCACAATAGGGTGACCCACATGGGATAGATGAACCCTGATCTGATGTGTCCTACCGGTTTTTGGAGTCACAGACAGTAACGAGAAGCAACTTCCCAATTCATCTATCTTCCTCCAGAGAGTCAATGCCCTTTTGCCTCCAGATGGCAGCACGGACATCTCTTTTCTTCTCTTTGGATGACGAGCAATGGGAAGGTCAATCTCATCCTTCTCTCCACTCATAATCCCATGAACAAGGGCTATGTATCTTTTCTCTACCGTGCCAGACTCGAACTGCTTTGCTAAGGACTGGTGAACGCGATCATTTTTTGCCACCACCATAAGCCCTGATGTATCCTTGTCCAGTCTGTGAACAATTCCTGGTCTCAGTACGCCCCCTACTCCGGATAGATCCCGGCTATACTTAAGAAGACCATGAACCAGGGTTCCCCGTTGATGTCCCGGAGCCGGGTGGATAACTAAACCGGGAGGTTTATTTAAGACTATTAGGGAAGAGTCTTCATGGATAAGTTGAAATTCTATGTGCTCCGGTTCCAGATGACAAGGAGTAGCAGGAGGTATAAAGAGGCTTACATAATCCCCTGTCTTTAACCGGTAGCTTGTTTTTGGTGAGCGATCATTAACCTTTACAAATCCGTTTTTAATCAGTTCCTGAGCTCTTGTTCGTGTCAGGTCTTTGACCTGAAAAGCAAGAAATGTATCGATTCGTTGATCTATATCCTTGCCTGTAATTAAATAAGAAAAGCTCCTATTTGACTCCTTATTCACTGTAGATACTAGGGATGCTTGGCCTCAAACCCTGGCCCAGAACTGGCATGCAAGGACTTGAGTTTAAAAGCCAATGCCTCATGAACCTGAAGCATTAATAAGAGACACAATTGCCTCGCGCAAGGGCAGGCCAACGAGTTGATGATATTGATACCCCATAGCTCGAAGCGAAGCGATACTGGATGCTTGATGCTCGATACTGGATATTTAGAAAAAATATTCCTTATTGATCCAGCATCCAGGGACCAGTATCCAGCATCTGCCGATTTCTTGCTCCTAACTGTGTTAGAAAAACTTGACATAAATGTTAAGATCTTAGCCTATATAGACGGCTAAATAGGGGTATGAGCAAACATTTTATCCAGATCTCTCTCAATCTGTGTTTCCGCCACCTTTTTAGCAAGAGATATCTCTTTGACCAAAAGACTTCTGGCTGTATCCAACATCTTCCTTTCACCAAAGGAGAGATCCTTTTCCACCTTAAGCATTAAAAGATCCCGGTAGACTTCGGCCACCTCAAAAACCGAGCCGGTCTTGATCTTCTCCATATATTCTCTGTATCTCCTGTTCCAGGTCTGGTTGTCAACGACCATATTCCTCTTTTTTAAGATGGAATAGAGTTTTGGTACCTCGTTTTGTCCAATGATCTCTCTCAATCCCACATTATCGACATTTTTAATGGGGATCATGATCTTCATGCCATTATCGAGAATTCGCATGATATAAAATTCTTGCCGGCAACCTGAGATCTCTTGACTCTCAATCTTTTCAATAACTCCAACGCCGTGTGCCGGATAAACTGCCAAATCACCTGTCTTAAACATCTAACACTCCCATAAAGCATAACTGAATAATTGTAACACTATTTTGAACATCCACCCGGGCCTCACAAATGGGAAGCCCGAGTGGAAATAGGATTAGGTACGCTACTTTACCCTATATAAGTAAAAATAATCCTGCCGTCGGTAATATGGGGGCAATGACCAAGGAGACAACCGCCATTAATTTGATCAGGATATTCATTGCAGGGCCCGAGGTGTCTTTGAAGGGATCCCCAACAGTATCACCTACGACGGCCGCTTTGTGATTGTCTGAGCCTTTTCCGCCTAAATTGCCTTCTTCAATCCATTTTTTTGCATTGTCCCAGGCGCCACCTCCATTTGCCATAAAAAGAGCCAGAAATGCGCCCATGACCGTGGCACCCAACAGCGTACCACCCAGGCTCTGTTTTCCCAGAAGAAGACCCACTGCCACAGGAGTAAGGACAGCAACCAATCCTGGTATTACCATCTTTTTGAGGGCCGAGGTTGTTGCAATGGAGACACATGTGGCTGGATCCGGTTTGACCCCTTCTTTCCCTTCCAGCAGTCCTGGGATCTCCCTAAACTGGCGTCGAATCTCTTCCACGATACTGAATGCAGCTTCACCAACCGCAGTCATGGTCAAGGCTGCACATGTCATTGGGACCATAGCACCGATAAAGACCCCGATTACAACATAGGGATTCATAATGCTTAACATCTCCAAGCTTAAACCCGCTGCCTGGGTATAGGCGATAAACAGGGCCAGGGCAGTCAGGGCAGCGGAACCGATGGCAAACCCTTTTCCAATGGCAGCTGTTGTGTTGCCGAGGGCATCAAGGCTATCCGTAATCTTCCTGGTTTCTGGGCCAAGACCAGCCATCTCCGAGATGCCTCCAGCATTGTCTGCGATGGGCCCGTAGGCATCAACCGTCATTGTTGCACCCACTGTTGCCAGCATTCCCACGGCGCCAAGGCCGATGCCATAGATCCCGGCCGTCTCATAGCCAACAAAGGTAGCGACGCAGATACCCAGTATGGGAAGGTAGGTGGATTGCATTCCGACCGCCAGACCGGCAATGATAACGGTGGCCGGCCCAGTCTTGGATTGTTCAGCAATTCGACGGATCGGCGGTCCGGATGTGTAATATTCTGCGAGAAGACCAATGGCAATCCCACAGAGCAACCCGGAAAATACAGCCCAGAAAGCGCCCGTGGGCATACCGAGAATCTTTACAATGATGATGGTAAGTATCACCAAAATGGCAGCCGCCACAAAAGTGGTGTATCTAAGAGCCGCTGCGGGGTTCCCCTTTTGGAAGACCTTGATGGAAAACACACCCACAAAGGAGCTGAGTAATCCCGCTATAACCACCAGCAGGGGCATGGCCATATATTTCAGCTTTATGGTCACCGGGTCCAGATCTTTTAGTACAGGAAATTGATTGAGAAACTCCGGGGTGATGGCCATGGTGGCTCCAATGGCAATGGTGGCGATCACCGAACCCACATAGGATTCAAAGATATCAGCCCCCATTCCGGCAATATCACCCACATTATCGCCCACATTGTCCGCGATAACACCAGGGTTTCTGGGGTCGTCTTCAGGAATTCCTGCTTCCACCTTACCCACCAGATCGGCTCCCACGTCGGCAGCTTTCGTATAGATACCACCACCCACACGGGCAAACAGGGCTATGGAACTTGCCCCCATGGCAAAGCCGTTGATATATTGAGCAGTTTGCGGATCCCCTCCGAAAATCCAGAACCAGAATCCTAAACCCAGGAGTCCGAGACTGGCCACGGCCAATCCCATCACCGAGCCGGAGAAATAGGAGATGTTGAGTGCCTGGGCCTGGCCGTGTTTATTGGCGGCCTCAGCCGTTCTGGAATTTCCCCGGGTAGCCGCCGTCATGCCCGAGAAACCCGCCAACATGGAGCAGAGGGCACCGGTTACAAAGGCAATGGCCGTTTGCCACGCTATGAAAACCAAAAGCAAGATAAAGACAGCGGCAATAAAAAAGACCAGAACAGAGTATTCTTTCCTCAAAAAGGCCATGGCACCGTCATGAATCATCTCCTCCAGATCCTGCATAACCGGGGTGCCATTGGGCTGTTTTTTAACATAACGATAAATCAGGTAAGCGACTATCAGACCTAAAATCCCTAAAAAGGGAGCAAGTTTAGTTAATCCCTGCATCAGCTTATTACCTCCTTTTTAGCTAAGTTTTGACAATTGATATGATTCATTGCAGACTCAACCCCTACTGATACGAACAATTCACATGCCTGAACTGCCATACGGATTACTCTTTCCATGATCTCCTTTTCATCACTATAGAATGGAGACAGTACATAATCTTCGACAACTTCTCCACAACGAGGGCGCCCTATGCCGATTTTGATCCTAGGAAATTGTAAACTGCCCAGATGCTGGATGATGGATGATACGCCTCTGTGTCCTCCGGCACCGCCATTCCTGACGATCTTTATCTTGCCCACTGGTAGATCAAGATCGTCATGTATGATCAGGATATTATCTGTATTAAGATTATAAAATTCGGCACAACTCCTTATTGACTTGCCACTTTCATTCATAAAGGTCACCGGACGAAGTAGTATAATCTCTTTACCCTGAAATTTTGTCCGGGTATTTCTTGATTGAAAACGCCTGCCTTTCAATGGGACTTTCAGTTCCCTGCTCCACAGGTTTATCACCTGAAAGCCGATGTTGTGCCGTGTCTCTTTATATTCTAGGACGGGATTACCAAGACCCACAATCAAGTACACCTTAAAGGCTTATTTACCTTCCTCCTTTCTCTTAAACTTATCTTAATTATTCAGATTGACCCTCTGTGTCAGTTACTTCGCCTTCCACCTCTTTCTCTTCTATCCCCTCGATCGCCTCAACCTCTTCCATCTCCTCGATCTCTTCAGTGACCACAGTAGGTGCTGTCACTACAGCCACAGTCAAATGACCCTCCTGATTGGTTTTTATCCCTTCTGGAAAATCAATGTCCTCGATATGTATTGAATCTCCTATCTCAAGTCCTGAGACATCAACATCAATATGATCCACCAGTCTATCAGGCAGGCAGGATATTGTTATCTCTCTTCTGACATGTTGAAGGATTCCTCCTTTTGTAACTCCTGAAGGCGTATTGATCAGGCGCACAGAAATATTGGCAGTTAACTCTCTATCCATGGATATCTCATAGAAGTCTGCATGGAGATAGGTATCCTCGACAGGATCTATCTGGAGTTCTTTCAGCAGAACAGTCCGGGTATCACTTCCTTTATCAGTCTCTATCTGAAGTTCAAAAATGGGGCTTTCACCAGAAGTCTTTTTTATGATTCTTTCCAGATCAAGATAATTCGCTGTTAATAATAAAGGGGTCGTTGTCGGACCGTAAAAGATGGCAGGGATCTGATTATTCCTCCTCAATCTCCGGGCTGCTCCTTTTCCTTTATCATCTCTAATACGAACAGGTAATTTGTATCGAGCCATTCATTACCCCCTAAAAACGAAATTTTTCACAAAGACCAGAAAACAAAACGCCCGATCTATCCGGGCTTTTCCGCATCTATACAAATAATGTGCTTACGGATTCAGAATTAAAAATTCTCTTAATAGTTTCCCCCAGTAACTCAGCGACGGATAAGACCTCTATTTTTGAACAGTTTTGGGCCTTTTCACTAAGTGGAATGGTATTGGTAACCACCAAGTGATCTAGGGGAGAAGCCTCTATCCTTTCAAGGGAAGGTCCTGAAAGGACTGGATGGGTGCAGCATGCATATATTTCGGACGAACCTCTGTTTTTTAGTGCCGTAGCGGCCTGGGTTAAGGTCCCGGATGTATCCACCATATCATCCAGAATAATGGCCGTTTTCCCTTCCACATTTCCGATAATGTTCATGGCTTCAGCAACGTTGGGAACATCGCGTCTCTTGTCAATAATGGCCAGTGATGCGTCAAGTCGCTTGGCAAAGGCCCGTGCTCTTTCAACACCCCCTGCGTCCGGGGATACAATCACCAGGTTGTCTGAAAAATGGCTTCGAATATATTTTAACAACAGAGGGGCGGCAAAGATATTGTCCACCGGTATATTAAAATATCCTTGAATCTGGCCCGCATGGAGATCCATGGAGACAACCCTGTGTGCCCCGGCCACAGTAATAAGATCGGCCACCAGCTTGGCAGTAATGGGCACTCTGGGCTTTACCTTTCTGTCCTGCCTGCCATACCCATAATAGGGAATAACCGCCGTTATCCTTTTTGCTGAGGATCTCCTGAGGGCGTCTAGAATGATCAGGAGTTCCATGAGGTTGTTATTTACAGGGGGACATGTGGATTGAAGAATAAAGACATCCATATTCCTTATATTTTCGTGTATCTCAATCTGTGTCTCTCCATCGCTAAAGGTCTTGGTGGTGATTTTACCTGGTTCTATACCAAGATAATTGCATACCTCGATAGTTAGCTTGGGATTGGATGTACCGCCAAAAAGTTTCATATGAAATTGCCTTCGCTCTGCTCCTTCTTTCCTGTCAATATTACATGGCACCTCGTGAAGGTGGTACCATGGCTGGGGTGGGAGGATTCGAACCTCCGAATGCGGGCTCCAAAGGCCCGTGTCTTACCACTTGACGACACCCCAAGGATCAGGATCATTCGTTAATATTCAATGATAGACGCTAATCTTTCTCCCAGTTTGTGGCAATAAAAACATCCCCCAGATCCTGGGAGATGAGGGATCGTTCTGCTGATATGGCTTGATCTAATGATGTAAATACACCAAAAACGCTGGGCCCGCTCCCAGACATAATGGCCCCTTCTGCACCGGCCTCCACCAACAGCTTTTTGATTCTGTTGATTATGGGGAAACTAGCGGCAGTTACCTTTTCCAAATCATTTTCTAGCAGATGGGAGATGGTAACTAGACTATTTTCCAAAGAATTTAATATATAATCATATTCTCCCCTTGTCAACTCTAATTTGAGGTTCCCATAGACCCAAGCCGTGGAGACCTGAAGGGGGGGAGTAATGATCACATAATATAGCTTTGGCCATCTTTCCAAAGGCTCCAGGATCTCACCAATTCCCCTGACAAGGGAGGGTTTACCATAGAGAAAAAATGGGACATCCGCTCCCAGTTGAACCGCAAGATGGTGAAGCTCTGTTAAGGATAGTGGCTTTGCGCAGATATCATTGAGGGATAAAAGGGTCGTGGCAGCATCACTGCTACCTCCACCTAATCCTGCTGCTACCGGAATATTTTTCTTTAGTCTTATTGAGATTCCTTTATCAAAGCTTACTTGGGACAGGAAAGTTTGTACTGCTCTATGGACAAGATTGTTTTCATCCGTGGGTACCTGGTAGCCTTCACATGCGAGTTTTATCCCCTCTGGTATCACGTCTATCTCAAGGAGATCAAAGAGATTTATGGGTACCATGATGGAAACCAGTTCATGATAGCCGTCTGACCGACGACCTATAACCTTCAATCGGATATTCAATTTGGCCGGTGCCTTGGTTTTATATGTAGAAAAAGTAGTCACTGTAAGAATGAATTATTCCTCTTTCGTTTCTTTCACAATCGAACCCTGAAAAAATACCTGACTTAGGGGCTTCGCCCCAATTGGAATGTTGGAATAATGGAATTGTGGAATAATGGGTTCTGAGAGAATCGGATAATGGTTTATTGGTATATCATTTGAAAATGAAAAAATTAAATAGAATAATTCCTTTAATATCAATATTCCAACCTTCCATCATTCCCTGGCCCAGACCTGATTTGGAGGGTTAAAATTCTACTGGCTCTACATTAGAAATATTACAGCGATAAAAAGGATCTCCAGTCAAGTCGCGCCAGGGCGGGCCATTATTCCATGTAGGAGGCAAAATTTCAAACATCGATAAATACTCACAAATCCAATAAGTAGTACAATTTCTGAGACGTTTAATTCAGGATAGGTTCGGACGGCAGGCGGGGATTCCAGATGCTGGATGCTGGTCGAAGATCCCGTCTTCAGCGGAGATAAATCAAAGAGGATAAACCCTCTATTTCGTTGCTTTTACATAGCGCCATCTCAGGTCGGTCAGGATGTTATCTAGAAATTTGTCCTCTTCCTCGTTCAGATTCCCTTTCGTCTTCTCTTTTAACATGGCCATGATATCAATGGTGTGCTTGGCCAAGGCAAGATCTTGTCTCTTTTCCCCCGTATGGGGATCGGCGATCTCTCCAATGTGTAACAGGGCTGATGAAGAGAGGCTAAATATAAGAGAATTGAAATTAACTTCAGGTAGGGGTACTCTCTGTTCATCATCGGTACCGATCGTCTTTTTTTTTGCCTCTTTCTTCTTCTCTATCTCTTCATCCTGCTTTTCCTCTTTTAATTCACCCTTTTCATTCAGTGACCTTTTATCCTTTATGACAAACCCTTTCCCTTCTACATCCATTGTTATTCTCCCCTTTTAAAGCTCAATTCTTCTTGCTGAAAAGACATGTTCTAAATCCCGTAGTTCTTCAAGGATATCATCATTTACAGAGACGTTGGTATTGAGTAGAATAACATTCTGTTGTTTATCCTTTTCTTGCCCCACCCCCATTCGGCCTATGTTAATGTCGTGCTTCCCCAGTGTTGTGGCAATACGGCCAATCACACCCGGCACATCCTGATTAGATATGAGGAGGTTATGTCCTTCGGGAATGGCTTCCAGGTAGAAATCATTGATTCGCAATATCCTTGGCATGGTCTTTCCGAAGATGGTCCCTGATACGATATTTTCACCCTCCAAGGACTTTACCCGCAACTTGATGAGACTGGCAAAATCCTCTGATGTCTTGGTCTTTGACTCCACCACCTTGATACCCCTTTCAGTGGCGATGAATGAGGCATTGATAAAGTTCACATCATCTTTAAGGATCGGTGTAAGGAGCCCCTTTAGCATGGCGGTTGTCAGAGGCGTAACATCGTACTCTGCCACACTTCCGGAGTAATTGATCTGAACTTCCACTATGCCGCTGTCAATCAGTTGGGTCTGGAGGGAGCCCATCTTTTCAGCCAGGGTGGCATAGGGTCTCAGAATGGTCATGAGTTCCGCACTGACACTGGGGACATTCACGGCGTTCTTAACCGTTCCGTGCAAGAGGTATGCGGCGATCTGCTCTGCCACATCCTTAGCCACATTGTCCTGGGCCTCCCTGGTTGATGCCCCCATGTGGGGTGTGCAGATAAAATTGGACAACCTCATCAATTTCGTGTCCCCGGGAGGTTCAGCGCTGAATACATCAAGGGCGGCCCCGGCCAGATGCCCCGACTCCAGGGCATCGTAGAGATCATCTTCGTTGACAATCCCACCACGAGCACAATTTATCACCATGGACCCTTTTTTCATTCTGGCAATGGAATCTTTATTGATCATATTGGTTGTTTCATCTGTTTTGGGTGTGTGGATGGTGATGTAATTGGCCCTCTCAAGCAATTCATCAAATGAGACAGGTTCCAGATCTAATCTCTCTATGGTATCCGGTTTTATATAAGGATCATAGACAATGACTTTCATCTTCATACCCTTTGCCCTGTCCGCCACGATTCGGCCTATATTTCCGGCACCGATCAGTCCCAGAGTTTTGTTAAAGAGTTCCCGGCCCTGCAATATCTTCTTATCCCATTTTCCTTCCTTGAGGGAGGCTGTTGCCTGGGGGATGTTGCGGGAGAGGGCCATGATCATCGCCATGGTATGTTCTGCCGTGGTTATGGTATTTCCCTCAGGGGTGTTCATAACAACAATCCCCCGCTTGCTGGCAGCCGGTATATCCACATTATCCAGACCGATTCCCGCCCGCCCGATGACCTTCAGATTGTCAGCAGCTTCAATGATGGGAGCGGTGACTTTGGTGGCACTACGGATTACCAGGCCATGATACTGACCGATAATCCCCTTTAACTCATCGGGAGTAAGACCGATATTGACATCCACCTCAATACCGGGTGTCTCCTGAAATATCCTGATACCCACTTCTGATAGCGAATCACTCACAAGGACCTTCATAATAAGACATATCTCCTTTGCTAACTACCCAATCTAATTTATAATTTCGTTACGTCATTTAATCTGCAGGATCTACTGCGGATGGATTAAAGACATCAAAGTGCCTAAAATTTGAAGTGCCTAAAGTGCACTAAAGTTATAGATCTCACCTGCGGTCAAATGTATTTTCTCAATATCCAGGGGATAAAACCCTTACGGGTGAATTCCTTAAGGTAAAACCTTACGGGTGAACTCCTTACGGAATTTAGGCGTAAGCCTTTTAAGTTGAGAGTCGTCAGTTCTTTCTAACCATATGAATTTAAAAGAAATATCCCATTAGTTGCACCATCATTCCCGCGAAGGCGGGAATTCAGGAAAATTAATGACTTACTGGATTCCTGCTTTCGCAGGAATGACAGAACTTTATACTGTGCAGCTTTTAAGTTTCTACTGAATATTGAGCTATTACGGTCAAATCAATTATAAAAAAGAATACCTTAGTTTTAACCCTTACCGATATTCCATATGCGGGGCATTTTTGTCCCCCATCAGATAGATAATAATAGCATAAGCCTAGGAATTGTCAAGCAAGAGGGGTATTTTACAAAAAAGGTGACCCCCCATCTGTTGAAAATTTATAAAAAGGCAAAAAAAAACAAAAAAGCCGCTGAAAATTCTTGACATTTCTTTTGGGAACTGTTATTCAGAATCCGTTTACTTTCTCAAGGAGATTGCCCTGACCGTTTAGAGAGTTCCAATGTCCACCAAAAGCAGGTACGGGAGCGAAATAATGTGCCGGCTTTAGGGGGGAATGAACCGGAAATGGATGGGGATAATCACCATATCCGGTGAAAGATTTGCAGATTGGGCGCTCTTTGATAAACCATCAGAAAGAGAGGAGGTGAAAAAGGTCAGTTAAGTAAATATTTTTTATTTAGTTTTATTTAGTTGGTTAAATTAATATTAAATTTATTATTTAGGAGGAAAGAATTATGAAAAAGTTATTTGTTTTAATCTTCGCCGCACTTCTGGTAGCGGCTTTCACAACCCCTGCCATGGCGAAGTTCAACATTGGCTGTGTTATTGCCACTGATTTCTATTACCTTAAATCAGACGCGGAACACAAGGCTGGCGGTGTGGTGACAGCACCCGTGGCAGCCATTCCGGGCGACGATAATTACTCTCAAACGCATATTCAGATCCCTGGTTGGTCCCGGCCCAACATCACCTGGACCAATGAAAAGGATGTGAGAGCACGTATCGAGTTTGGAGTCGGTGACCAAGGTGCCGGGCAGCTGATTTCCGGAGCGGGTGGTACAACCGGTGGTGCCACCTTGAGGCATGCCTATGGCGAGTGGGACGTAACCCCCGGTTTCACCCTCATGGCCGGTTGGTCCACTACCCCGTTCTCACCCTTAGACCCCACCCAGACCCTGGGTACATCCGCGCCGAACTTTATTCCCCCGTTCCTTGGATTGGGCCACATCATCGGGATTGGTTTCGGCAATTTCTACTCAGGCCGTTTTCCGCAGGTGAGGGGTACATGGAAATTCAGCGACCAGATGAAGTTCGAAATGGCGCTTGTGGACCCCGCAGTGACGGCCACTCCTTTTGCCGCTGCTGCCGGAAAGGTCAGCGACAACGAGTCCAAGATGCCCAGGATCGACGCTTCCGCGGACCTCTACTTCGGTCCCTTAAAACTATACCCAAGTATCTTTTGGCATAAGCAGATCTATGATAACGTGACTGCGGGCAGTGATAACGAAATCACTTCCTACGGGTATAGCCTTGGATTGAGGTTTAATATAGGTCCTGTAGACTTTGCCAGTGAGATCCAGACCGGTCAGAACTGGTCCAACACCAGAGGTACACTTCCCTCAATGTGGGACACGTCTGGAACAATAATAGGAGCCACAACCAGAGTGTCACCAACGGGCCAGGTATTAGATTCCGATGACCTGGGTTGGTGGGTCGATGTCAGCTTCAAGCTGGGTATGGTTACACCCCACCTTCTCTATGGTATGAGTAGGACGGATAATGACGGTGTGCCTGGCATTGCAGATGATTTTGAGGTGAATACCAAGATGTATGGTATTCATGTGGTGATCCCCGTGGCCAAGACCTTCATGATCAGGCCTGAGTTCATGATCTATGACTATGGCGATGATAACCAAGTTGGCGTTGCCGCTCCCGTCGGTTCCACAGTTGACTTTGGCAAGCAGACCATTTTGGGTGTCCAGTTCATGGTGGTCTTCTAAAAACAACCTTTTACCAACAAGGGCCGCGTTCTATTTTCCGGCCCTTTGAATAACCATAAGGCCCTCTTCCCAATTCGCGGGAAGAGGGCCTTATTTTACCCTCCCCCTCAGGGGGAGGGCAGGGTGGGGGTGAAAAGGTTACTATAAACATTTTTGCCTGATTGCTTCCAATACTCCCTCAATATTCTCAAAAATATCATTATTCCAAAACCTTAAAACTGTGAAACCGTTATCCTTGAGGACTCGGTCTCTCTCCTGATCTTTATCTTTATCCATGGCATGTTGCCCGCCATCCAGTTCAATGACGATTCGCTTCTCAAAACTGACAAAATCAACGATGAATTTATCAATCGACTGCTGCCTTCTGAATTTCACCCCCTCCCATCTGTCTGGCTCTGAGTCGATTCCACAAGATTGCCTCTGCCTTAGTAGGATTTTTTCTCATCTCTCTAACAAGCTTTGTTAATCTAGTGGTCATCTTCTCTTTTTCCCCTCCCCCCGACCCCCTCCCGCACAGGGGAGGGGGAGTTTAATAAAAGGTATAAAACCCCACATCAGGGCAAGTCCTGGAACCTACACGTAAGATGTAACCCCGCCGCAAGCGGATGCGCTATTAAAAAATCCTAGTAAAAAGGGAAATTTTATTGAATCAAAGTTAGTACCCCTGCTCTTGATTGGTGATTTGTATGGAGTCCCAGCCCCAACCGTTCGGCTGAGCGGGTCGGCCCTGAGCGACTCGACTTGAGCTCGTCGACAAGTCTCACCCCCACCCTACCCTCCCCCTGAGGGGGAGGGCAGGGTGGGGGGTAAGAACTATTTCAGGTCATAGAGCACCAGTTGACTCTTTGGTTTTCCAATTAAAAGACGCGGTTCAGTGACAGCTATGATCACCAGTTCCAGCAACCCATCATGGTCCAGATCATCCACCTGGTACCCCACCACCGCTCCTGATAGTTTCTGGGATGTCCACTGGGTGTTGAGCCCGACATCATCCCAGGTCATGAAGTGTACCTTGCCGCTGGAAAAGGTCCGAAGTTTCTCCCCAAGCCGACCTGTTCTTTCTTGGTTCTGACAGATGACCACCTCCTGCTGTCCGTCTTCATCCACATCGGCCAGAAAGATGGGCGATGGAATAAAGATATACTTACCAATCTCACCCATTCTCTGTCTTACATCGGGGTGATCCTTATCCACCATGAAAGCGAGGGTTCCCCCGAAATATTCATCACTCTGCCAGATCTCTTCCCCGGCCGGGTCATAGACCATGAGACGTTCGTAAGGGCTCAACATGACCGTGTATTCCTTTTGGATCTTGGAAGAGAGCCGCGCAAAGGCGAAGTTGAAGACATTCCCGAATCTGGGCAATTTTAAAGGATCGGTGGGGATAAAGCGTTCTCCCTCCCGTTTCAAGAGATAGACTGGTCCTGAATATGCTCTGCCGGGCTCCCTTTTCTGTCCGATTAGGGCTTCTCCCTTCCCCGGGATATGGATTACCCGGAAGAGCCAGGGCTGGCCATGGGCAATCCTGACGAAGCGGTTCCCCTGCCATTCAAGGACAAGTGAGGAGACATTTAAATCGGTCAGGTTGCTCACATAGATTTCCGCCCGACCGTTACCGTCCATGTCGGCAACACTCACATAGATATAATTGGGAGACCAGCCCCCTTTGACGGTTTGGAATTGTACAAAGGTATTGTTTTGCCATTTGTAAACATAGACCGTATCCTTGTCAATGAAGACCAGTTCATTCTTTCCGTCGCCATCCACATCACCCGTATCAAGGCCTACAATCTCAAAGTTGAACCGTTTTATAAGAACGGCTTTTACAGAATCTTTCAATACCCCCTTTGCCCGTATAAGGGCTTCAGGACCTTTAGGGGTTTCAGGCTCCACGGCGGCAACCTGCGGTCTGACAACCCTTCCCATGATCTTGGCGTTGATATCCTGGGAGAACTGGTTTACCGTGGGGATGACCTCATCCATCCCCTTTGATTGATTGAAGGCCGTGATGAGTTCCTCTGATCTCTCAACGTCTAAGATCCGGGCGTCGATGCTGACGCTCTCCCCAAAGACGGTCAGGCTTCCAAGAATGATGTAGTCCACCTGAAGACTCTTTCCGATAATGAGGGCCTTTTCTTTGTTTAGAGGGCCTTTGAATTGGTCTACGGTCTTCTTTACGATCCCTTTCTCCAGAACTTCCACATTGCCTTTCCATGCAATCCGGGAGCTGATCATATCCATGATCCCCTCCTGAAAGAAGGTAAGATCCCGGTCGGCATTCATGGTAAAGGGAAGGATCGCTACTTTTTTAGGGCCTTCTGCAATAGATGAGGGGACCGGAAAAAGAGCGAAGATCATGAGCAGAAAAATTATTGATAATATTTTGAGATTATTGTGTTTCATGTCTATCCTTTCTTAGTGAGCTAACATACCCACTGTTTACGATCGGTGGGCTCTTTGGCTCACACTTTAATTAGTATAACAATTGAGCGAAAAATGCTCACCACTAAGATTTCTCGTTTCACTCGAAATGACAGTTTTTTAAAGACATTTTGGGTACACAATACTGATGACTTCGTAAAAAGTCGAAAAACACCATTGTTTGTCATTCCGGCAGAAGCCGGAATCCAGTCTTTTCAAATGGGTACAGGTGGTCTGGACTCCGGTTTTCACCGGAGTGACGACTTTTTACGAGTTCATCAATACTACTAACCAATAACAGAGATCAACTCATGGAGTTTTGGCTCGGATATTACCCTCTATATTAGGGAATGCCTTAATCCTGCCAATGATTGCTTTTAATCGTTGATGGATAACATTTCGTTTTTTGTTAGTCAATTCAAAATACGCGTATGGATGAGTCCGGGAATAATGATGGAAGGTATGTATCAGGTTTTCAGGATGCCTTGGAATTGCCCGGAGCGGTCTATCTTGTCCCCCACCTTGCTACCACAGTACTGGCACCGATATTCGTATTTGTCACCTTCAGGCAAGATCAGGAGCAGAGACTTACTCACCTGAACAGCCCTTCCGCATTTGGGGCAATAGAGTTCAATGGCCTCAAATTCCTCAAAATCTGCCTTCTTCCCGGCTGGTGGCCGCACGCTGGTAGTTACAAAATCAAAAGGTCCTTTTTTCATGTTCAAAACCTCTGGAATTCATTAATGGATTGTGGTAAGAAGGGAAATTGCTAAAATACCAGATGGAAAACCCATCTTTAGCGGGTCTCCTTTTCATTCTGGCTCCTGAATTTTGACTCCTGGCTCCTGATTAGTTACAATGGTAAATATAATATGTAAAATTGTAAAGACAAGGTTTTCAAATAAAAATTGAGGAGGGAAAATGAAAGTAAAACACATTGATCACATAGGTATTGCTGTTAAAGAGATAGCTCAGGCAGGTAAATTTTACACAGACATCCTTGGGCTCAAGATAGAAGATATTGAAACGGTGGCCGACCAGAAAGTGAATGTTGCCTTTATACCCATTACAGACAGTGAAGTAGAGCTGCTGGAATCCACAGAACCTGATGGCCCCGTGGCAAAGTTTATTGATTCCCGGGGAGAAGGCATTCAGCATATCGCCTTCTGCGTGGAGAATATAGAGGAGGCCTTGGCTGAGCTAAAAGCAAAAGGTGTCCGATTGATTGATGAGAAACCCAGGAAAGGGGCAGGGGGCGCCATGATCGCTTTTATTCATCCAAAAGAGACCAATGGTGTCCTTGTGGAGATATGTGAAAGGGATTGATTGTAACATCTCAATAAGTGGGGGTAAATCTCCTGGATTCCCGCTTTCGCGGGAATGACAAAATAAGCCAAGTACCCGTCATTCCGGCGAAAGCCAGAATCCAGAAAAGTGCCATAGAAAGCAGT
>Ga0180009_10003362_pt1 | contig 18232 bp, 17 predicted proteins | sample OS_PC_MetaG_FD_123537 | JGI IMG/M metagenome (GOLD analysis project Ga0180009, IMG submission 123537) | Groundwater microbial communities from the Aspo Hard Rock Laboratory (HRL) deep subsurface site, Sweden - OS_PC_MetaG | ecosystem: Environmental > Aquatic > Deep subsurface > Groundwater... | reverse complement strand
GATGCCTGCACGCGGTGGCGACGGCGATCTGTCAGACACCGAAGTGGCACGCGCAGTGGCTTACATGGCCAACTCTGCAGGCGCCAGCTTCAAGGCACCGGAAGCGGAAGCGGCAGCCCCGGCGGCGGCAACAGCTTCGGCCAAGCCGGACCCGGTCAAGGGCAAAGCCGTCTACGACGCCAATTGCGCAGCCTGTCACGCATCCGGCGTGGCCGGTGCCCCCAAGCCGGACGACAAGACCGCCTGGTCGGCACGCATGAAGCAGGGCTACGCCGGGCTGTACGACAACGCACTCAAGGGTATTCGTGGCATGCCGGCAAAAGGTGGCAATGCCGACCTGCCTGATGCCGATCTGGCGAATGCTGTGGCCTATTTGTTTACTGAAGCGGGTGGCAAGCTGTAAACCAGCGGTTTCGCACAGGCAGGATCACTCAAGCAAGGGGAGAAATACGATGAAGGGCAGCATCTTTTGGGTCATGTTTGCAACGGCCTCGCTATTAGGTTGCGGCAAATCCGAAGAGGCTGCTGTCTCTCCCCCCATCCAGGAAGCCCTGCAACCAGTCGAACAGGCTGCGGTGGAATCCAGCCAGGTTGATCCGGTTCCGGCTCAGATCGCCGAGCCTGTAGCCGCCGAGGTGATAACGGCTCCCACCAAACAGCCCGTGGTGGCGCCCACTGTCCCCGCCAGGTCCACGCAGCCAGTCGCTGCCAAACCTGTACCAGCGGCACCCGTCAGCCCGGCCACGATTGCTGCTGAGGCAACGCCTGCCGCACCCAAGCCCGACTTGGCGCACGGCCAGCAAATCTATCGCCAGTCATGCGCGGTCTGTCACGACAAGGGCATCGCAGGTGCGCCCAAACTGAATGATCCTGCAGCCTGGGTAGCGCGGCTGGCGCAGGGTATGGATGTGCTTTACAGCACGGCCTTGCGTGGCAAAGGCGCGATGCCGGCCAAGGGGGGCAACCCTTCCCTGGCCGATGCTGACGTCAAGGCTGCGGTCGATTTCATGGCGGCGAAATCCCGCTAAGACTTCATGCCGCTCGTCTGTCCACATTGTGGTAGCGATCACATCCGCAGCGCCGAATTGCACGCCCATGACGGCGTACGACACCTGCTGTTCAGCACGCCACGGCGCTGCCGCACATGCCACCAGCGTTTCTGGACGATCAATCCATACAAACCTTTATTGCTATTGACTGCCGTGGGCGCGTTGGTCGGTGTCACCACCTGGTTCGCGTTGGAGGACAGTCCCAACATGTCGGCCAGCCAGGCACCCAATCAGCTACCCCACGCCCGTGCGGCAGAGGGCGATGCCGAAGCCCAGCTACAGCTGGGATTGCGCTATGCCGAAGGCGACGGCGTCATCCAGAACGACAAGGAAGCGGCCAGGTGGTTTGCGCTGGCGGCCAGGCAAGGTCTGCCCGAAGCGGAATATCACTATGGCCTGATGTTGTTGAAGGGCCGCGGCGTGGTGCAGGACTACAAGGCCGCCTTCAACTGGATTGAAAAGCCGGCAAAGCGCGGCTACGCCAAGGCCCAGTACAGCCTCGGCGAGCTCTATCGCTACGGCACCGGCACCGCCATCAACAAGGCACGCGCCTATCTGTGGTTCAACCTGGCAGCCGCGCAAGGCGTGGACGCCGCAGCCAAGGCGCGTGACAGCCTGGTGTGGCAGCTGAAGCCCGAGCAGATCGCCGAAATGCAGGAAGAAGCCCGGCGTATGACACGCACGGCGCACACTCCAGCCGCTGCACCCACGCCGACGGCCCCTCCCGCCACGCCCTGAGCCTGGGTTTGCGGAGGTACGTGCGCGCCGTCAGCCTCCAACGGCCACGCCACACCTATTGCTGGCCCAACTTCAACCGGGCATTTACGGCTAAACCGTTCCGAATGGCTTTTCTCACTTTGCCTGTTGGAGAGTTGCGTAAAAGCCACTCACTTTGACTTTGACGCGCACGGGTTGATCCCCGCGATTACGCCAAAACCAGCCGTGCGTGCCGTCAAACGGCGCGACAAATGTCCCCTGGGCGCTGGTTTGCTGCTGGTCTTTCCAGTAACTGGTGAAATCTGACCCGGCATTCGGCCGCTCGCCATGCATGTCGAAATTGACCTTGCCGCCTTCGGCTGTCCAGATGAAAACGAACTGCTCACCCTGTCGCATGGTGGCCTTGATTTCACTGCCTTCGCCGGGTTGCAGGGTCAGCATCATTTCGTCACTGCGGAAAGGCACTTCGCTCGCAGTCACAATCGGCGCAGCGGCTTGTGCCGCCGGTGCAGCTGCAGCCTCACTGCCGGGCTGCACCGCAGCAGCAGTGTCCGGGATCAGTGCCGATGCTGCTTCGCCACTGGGGGCGCTCAGCGTAGTCAGCCCCAGCGCCTTGCCAATTCCGGTTGGGTCGATGCCATGCTCGGCAGGCAGCACGGTGGTAATCAGGATTGCAGCGGCGGCGACGAGTGCGATACCCGTCGCCTTGAACAATTGGGGCAGGCTCGGCAGCGGGTGGGTATTGTGGGTGGTCATATCTGGATCCTTTAATTCAAAGTGTGAAATAGCGGGTTATTTGATGGCCCATCAGGATGAATCCCGCGGCCATCAACACGGCATTGGTCGCAAACGCCTGACGCCAGAATGCACCGGACCGCCGCCAGAAACCCATGGCGATGAGAATGGCAGCAAGCGCGAGCAACTGCCCGAGTTCGACCCCGACATTGAAGGCGAGGATGTTGGGCACCAGTCCATCCTGCGATAGCGTGAATTCCTGCAGCTTGGTGGCAAGGCCGAATCCGTGGAAAAAACCAAAGATCAGCACCGCGGCCTTGGTGTTGGGTTGAAAGCCCAGCACCCGCTTGAATGCACCCATGTTGTCGAGCGCCTTGTACACGACCGAGAGGCCGATGATGGCGTCGACGATGTAGGGGTTGACGTGCGTTCCGCTGAGCACGCCGTACAGCAGCGTCGCGCTATGGCCCACGGCGAACAGCGTGACGTAGATCCCAACCTCGCGCATGCGATACAGGAAGAAAACCACGCCGAACAAAAACAGCAGGTGGTCATATCCCGTAACCATGTGCTTGGCGCCCAGATACATAAACGGGATCAGCTGCATGCCGCTGGCCTGCTCGATAAACAGCTTGTCATCCTCGGCAACGCCATGGGCAAAGGCGCTGCTCGCCATCAAGCCGAGCAACATCACGCCGATGAAAGCAAGCCAGCGAGAACGCAACGCGGCCTCGATCCATTGCCGGGGAAAAGTCATTGCAAATGTTTTAGTCATGGTCCAATTCCCAAATCAGGTGCGCGTCGACGAGCAACCCGTAATAAGCCCGCAGGGCAGAAACCTGCGCCTGCAACGCGCTGCTTGCCGCAGCAGCCGCCTGACGTCGCGCCAGCAGCATGGTCTGCAATTCCGCTTCGCCCAATGCATAGGCGCGTTGCATGAGGGCTGCGTTTTCCTGCATGAAGGCCGCCCCTTCGTTGGCGATGTGCAGGCTGGCATAGGCGCCCCGTGCGGTTGCGATGGCGCTTGCGATTGTCGTTTCAAGCTCGCGCTGCTTGAGTTCGACCTCCCGGCGCGAAACCTCGACCGCTGCAATCGCCCTGGCATTGCGCGCGTCGCGCGCCCCACCGGGAATCGGAACGCTGAGCATGACGCCGAAAATGCGTTCGCTGCCCCCCACCTCGGAAGCCGTATACCCGCCCAGCGTCGGGTCGGGCGTTTTGTCGGCGCGTGCGCGATCGGCATGGGCCTGGGCCTTCTGCATTTGCGTTTGGGCGACCTTGAACTCATCGCTTTGATCCAGGATGCGTTCACGCCAGACCGCTGCATCCTCTCCGATCTCCAACGGCATGGGCAAAGCCACGGCCTGCCGCTTGACCCCCGGGAAACGGGTGGATAAGCGCGCCCAGGCAGCGGCTGCCTGGGTCTTGGCATCGTTCTCCATGCGCCGTTGCTCGGCCAGTTCGGCACGCGCAATGTTCAAATCCAGCTTCGAGGCGTCGCCCGCGCGGACGCGTTTTTCAACCGCTGTCTGGCTGGACTGGATAGCCTGAAGGCTGTTCTGCGCCAGTTCGTATGCGCGTTCCGCCGCCAGCCACTCCACCCACAAGGCCATCAACTCGCGCGCCGATTCGTGCAATGCCTCGCCATAGCGCGCCTGGGATTCTTCTACGGTTGCCTTGCCCAGCTTGCGATCGGCTTCGGCCTTGCCGGGGAGACGAAACGCCCGCTCGATGCCGACGCTCCATTCGTTGTAGCGAGGGCCATTTTCCACTCTCCGCTGCTGTCCCGAGGTACGAGCCGTCCATTCGTGGGGAGATTGATCCAGGATGCCCGCCTCTCGCAGCGCCACCTCCAGGCCAGCGCGCGCGGCTGCGACAGCGGGATCCTGCTCAAGCAGCGGGCGGGAAATTCCGGTTGGCAGCAGCCCAGGCGGATTGATCGCTTGCATCGCCTGCGCGGCACCGGAGAGGGTCAGGAGACCCATCATGAGTAATCGGATCATCATGCGATCTCTCCCGCTTCGGCAACCGTCGTCACCCAGTAACGCAGGCCTGCGCCGGAGAATTGCTGGCGTATGGCTTCGATTAGCGCCGTTTTGTTGGCTGCGGCAAGCAGCACCTGTAGCTGGGTCGCGCGTGCGCGACCCAGCACCTGCTCGGTTTGATCCATGTTCTCGTGTGCCATGCCATGCGCGGCGGTAACCGTGCTGGTGAAAAAGGTCACCTCAGGAGACAGGAGCAGCAGGTCGAGTAATTTCTCCTCGACCGCCGGCGGACAAACCAGGGTTAAGCAAAGTTCAGACATGGGGAACCTCTCGTTTCGGGAAGGCAAAACGCAAATACAGAATGGGGAGCAGCATCAGCGTCAGCGCGGTGGCGGTGATCAGGCCACCAATCACCACAATGGCAAGCGGCCGCTGGATTTCCGAGCCCGGCCCTGTAGCGAACAGCAGTGGAATCAGGCCGAACGCCGTAATGGAGGCCGTCATCAGCACCGGCCGCAAACGTCGCTTCGCACCCTGAACGACGACTTCAGCCAGTTTCATCCCTTCGCTTTGCAGCTGATTGAAATAGCTGACCAGCACCACCCCGTTGAGGACCGCGATGCCGAGCAGCGCGATGAAGCCGACCGAGGCCGGCACCGACAGGTATTCGCCGGTCACCCACAAGGCGACGATGCCGCCAACCAGCGCGAAGGGGACGTTGCTCAGAATCAGCAAAGCCTGGCGCACCGAGCGGAAGGTCGAGAACAGCAGGACGAAGACCAGTCCGAGTGCGACCGGCACAACCACCGTTAAACGCGCAGCCGCGCGCTGCTGGTTCTCGAACTGTCCGCCCCAGCTGATGCGGTAGCCGGTCGGCAGCGGCACTTTCTGCGTGACGAGCGCACGGGCCTCTTCGACGAAGCCAACCAGGTCGCGACCGCCGACGTTGGCGATCACCACGCTGTAGCGGCTGCCCATTTCCCGGTCGATCTTGACCGGCCCCTCGGCGCGTTCCAGCGTGGCAACACTGGTCAATGGCACCGTGCTGCCGTCCTGGGTGGTGATGCGCATCGTGCCGAACTCGGCAGGCGACATGCGAACCGCCTCGGTGCCCCGGATGACAATCGGCGTGCGGCGGTTGCCCTCGATCACGATGCCGGCCCGCTGCCCTTCGATCTGCGTGCGCAGCGCATCCTGGATCTCTTCCACGCTCAAACCCAGTCGACCCGCCTGCAGGCGATCGACCATCACCTGCAGGTACTGCACGCCGTCGTTCTGAACCGTGTACACGTCCTGATTGCCGGGAACCGTCTTGAGCAGCGCTTCGACCTGGCTCGCATACGCATTGAGCTTGTCGAGGTCTGGGCCAAATATCTTCACGGCCAGATCGCCGCGCACGCCGATGATCATTTCCGACACCCGCATCTCAATCGGCTGGGTGAAGCTGTATTCGATGCCGGGCATTGGGTCGAGCACTTTGCGTATCTCGTCCATCAGCGCCTCCTTGCTCTTCATGCGCCATGCGTCGCGTGGCTTCAACTGCAAGTAGGTGTCGGTCTGGTTAAGTCCCATCGGATCGAGACCGATTTCGTCGGAGCCGGCACGTGCAACGATGCCGGTTATCTCGGGAATGGCTTTCATGAGGGCCTGGTGAATCTTCAGGTCGAGCGCAGCGCTTTGCTCCAGACTGATCGAGGGCAGTTTTTCGATGCCGACGATCAAATCGCCTTCGTCCATCGTCGGCATGAAGGTCTTGCCGACCTGGGTGTAAACCACACCCGCTCCCACCAGCATCACGACCGCCACGCCAACGACGACCCCCTGCCGGCGCATGCCCCAGGCAAGCGCCGGCTCGTAGAGCGCCAGCAGCTTGCGCGGCAGCCACGGGTCCTCATGCTTGACCTCGCGCAGCAGATAAGACGCCAGCACCGGAATGACGGTCAGCGACAACAGCAGCGACCCGGCCAGGGCGAACACGATGGTGAGCGCCACCGGTACGAAAAACTTGCCTTCGAGATCCTGCAAGGTGAGCAACGGCAGGAACACCGTGATGATGATCAAAATCCCGGACGTCACTGGGACCGCGACCTCGCGCACCGCACGATAAACCGTATGCAGCCGCGGCAGCTTGCCGGCCGTGGGGTCGGTCGCCAGGCGCTGCACGATGTTTTCGACCACCACCACGGCGGCGTCGAGCAGCATGCCGATCGCAATCGCCAGACCGCCCAGGCTCATCAGGTTGGCCGACATGCCGAAGCCGCGCATCAGGATGAAAGTGATCAGCGCCGCCAGCGGCAGCACCAGCGCCACGGTCACGGCCGCCCGGACATTGCCGAGGAACAGCCCCAGCAAAATAATGACCAGCACCGTCGCCTCAAGCAGCGCGGTCGAGACCGCACCGACCGCCTTGTCGACGAGGGAGGCGCGGTCGTAGAAAACGTCGAGCTTCACCCCTTTCGGCAGTGTCGGTTGCAGTTCAGCCAGTTTCTTCTGCACGCCTTCAACGACCTTTTGCGCGTTGGCGCCTGCCAGGCCCAGCACCAGACCCTGGACCGCTTCGTCCTTGCCATCTTGCGTCACTACGCCATAGCGCGTAACGGTGCCGATCTTGACCTCGGCCAGGTTGCCCAGGCGAACCGGCGAGCCATTCTGCGTCGTCACCACGATCGCACGCAGGTCATCCAGACTGGTGACGCTGCCCTCGCTGCGCACCAGCAACACTTCGTCTCCTTCGCCCAGCCGGCCCGCGCCGTCATTGCGGTTGTTGGCGTCTATCGCTTCTTTCAGTTGCGCGATGGTCACGCCGCTGGCAGCCATGCTGATCTGATCGGGTACCACCTCGAAAGCACGCACCACGCCGCCCAGCGCATTCACGTCGGCCACGCCAGGCACCGTGCGCAGTGCCGGCCGGATCACCCAGTCAAGCAGGCTGCGGCGTTCGGCCAAAGACATTCCCTCGGCCTCAACCGTGAACATGTACATCTCCCCCAACGGGGTAGTCACTGGCGCCATACCGCCTGAAATCCCTGCCGGCAAACTCTCCGTCAGCCCGCCCAGACGTTCGCTCACCTGCTGGCGTGCCCAATAAATATCGGTACCGTCCACGAAATCGATGGTCACATCGACCAGGCCGTATTTGGTGACCGAGCGCAGAATCCTGGTTTTGGGAATGCCGAGCATTTCCACTTCAATCGGCACCGCGATGCGGCTTTCGACTTCCTCCGGCGTCATGCCGGGGGCCTTCATGATGATTTTGACCTGGGTGCTCGACACATCCGGGAAGGCGTCAATCGGCAACCCGATATAGGCCATCCATCCCGCACCGGCGACTATCAGTGTCGCCAGCAGGACGAACAGGCGCTGCGACAGGGAGAACTGAACAAGGCGGGCAAGCATCACTTGCTCTCCTTGGCGTTAAGCCAGGCGCCCTTGAGCGCGACCACGCCGCTGATGGCGACCTGTTCACCTTCCTTGAGTGGCCCCTGTACGCGCACCTGTTGCCCGGCGCTGGCTATCACCTGCACCGGGCGGCCTTCAAAGCCGTTCGAGGTGCGAACGAACAAATAAGCCTGTTTTCCGGAGTAGACCACGGCAGACAACGGCACCCCCCAGCTGTCTTGCGTAGCGGCGATGGGCAGTTCAACTGTTACAAATTCACCTGGGCGAACCTGACCTGACCTGCCCTCAATCGCAGCCCGCAAAGCCACAGTCTGGCTGCCGGACGAGACCATAGGGCTGGTGCTCAGTATCCGTGCCGTGACGTCGCGGCCCGATATCCGGACCTTCGCTCCAGGCTGCCAGTTCCCACCCTCAGCAACCGGAAGCTGAATGTCGAGCCACAGGGTACCGGTTTGTGCCACCGTCAATAAAGCCGTTGCGGCCTCGACCCGCTGGCCAGGCATGACCGCAATTTCGGTCACGATTCCGGCCTGCTTCGCGACCAGCATAATGCTGTCTTGTGGCCTGCCGGTAGCTTGAACGCGCTTAATGGCCGCAGTTGACATCCCGCTTAATCGCAGTGCCGCCCTGGCCTGATTCAGCATCGCCTCGGCTTCACTCAAACCCGCTTGCGCCTCTTGCACCCGTCGTTGCGGGATGATCCCTTCCTTGAACAGGGATTGTTCGCGATGCGCAGTCTGCCGCGCGAGCGTGGCGCGAGACGAGGCCTGCAGCAGCTGCAACTGCAACTGCCCGAGTTCCGGACTGACAAGACGCAGCAACGGCTCTCCCGAACGCACAACCTGGTTTTGCTGAACCAGCAATTGCGCCACCAGACCGGCCACGGGCGAGCTGAGCACCTGTTCCGCCTGTGGCGGGACGATGACCTGAGCCGGGTAACGCGCCAACACCGAGTCAGCTTGACTTTGTAATGGCGAAGTCTGGATACCCAGCGCCTGAATCTGCTTGTTGGGAACGGTGAATTTGACCGCCCGCTCGGCTGCCTGCGCGGTCACCGCAAATACGCATGCCAGCGCTATGGCGTAAGTCCCTACCTGGAAACGTAGATTCCTTTTATTCATGATCAACCTCGAATAGCGCCTGATGACGCGACAAACGTAAGCCCGCGCTCGCCAAGCCGCGGAAAAGAAAAATCTGCTGGACACCGCAAGCTACGCGGCGTTAAAGGAGGGAGGTGTTACGGGGAGGACGAAACGGGGATTCAAGCGCTGACGGTCTTAGCGTGAGCAAACTCGGACGCGAGGGCGGGGCCTGGATAGACGGCTCGCCAATGCCGGTAAAAACAGGATTGACGAATTGCTCGGCGTGACAATAAGCATGCAGCAGCTTGTGCTCGGCATCACTCATCGGGTCGGCATCCGGGTTGCCCGGCGTTGCAAGCTGCGGGGCGGGATGGTGATCGGCCAGCAACGCGTGTGTAAGCTGATTATGGTCGAGTTCATGTGCGAGCCACTTCGAGTTGAATCCATACGCGCCAAAGCTCATCACAATAAACGTGAAGAGCATGAGCAACGAAACGGCTTTTCGATGTGGGCTACGCATTACAGGTACTTTATCATTTCCTTGAAATTATCCAGTGTTACCGACCCTTGGCAGGGTGGCTATCCCGGGTACGCGGGTTAAACCGCAATTTTACTCATGGATGCATCCTATCCTGTGCGGCAGGACAGGATCAACCCTCTCGCATCCCGAATTCCGGATGAACAACTGACTGCGGCACGCAAAGCGCCGCCTTAAAGTTTCAACGCCGAGATGCAAAAACACGCTTTCAAGCTCCAATATGCCGTCCTGAGATAGTACAGCGCAGATCATGCCTCCCGATCCTTAAGCTTGCCTTAAGTTCCGGATACGATCCTGGCCCCTGTATGCCTATTGCGTCGCACACCGATATCCGCCTCGCCAGCAAATCAATCCGGTGCCCACTATTCTCGATCTGCTGAGGCTGCCCGAAAATACGCTTAATGAGATGCAGCGTGCTCCATGCCTATCCCGACGGTGCGCGCATATAGCCACGTACCGCAAGCCGGGCAAGCCGACACCCGGGTTGCCCGTGTCGTGGCCGCACAGCATCTTAAGGCTGCGCTAAGACTGCACTACTAGAGTGGTCTCATTGCATGACCGAAGGAGACCACCATGTCACGCTTGAAAACCGAACCCCGTCGCGTGTACGACTCCCTGCTGCGGCTGCTGCACGCAGCTATCGCGCTGTCCGTCATCTCGCTCATCATCACGAGCCAACTGGCTGACTGGTTCGAGCATGGCCCTCATGAAGACACGCTTTGGAATCTGCATATTTTGTCCGGCTATGTGCTGGCGACAAGCTTATTGACGCGTCTGCTGTGGGGCCTGGTGGGTCCGGCCAGCGCACGCTGGCGCGACTTGTGGCACCCCGCCGTCTGGAAGGACAGCCTCAAGAGGCTGCGCTTGCCAGCGGCACATCGGGTCGGCCACGATCCGATTGCCAGCCTGGCGTATCTGTTTGCCTATGGCGTGATGGCGCTGATGGTCGTCACCGGACTGGGACTCGCCGCCAGCGAATTCCAGGCCGGCCCGCTGGCCGGCTGGCTCGGCAACGCGACCTGGCTGGAGGACGTGCTGGAGGATCCGCACGAGGCTGGTTTCAGCCTGATGCTGGGCTTTATCGGCCTGCACATGGCGGCGCTGGTTTTTCACCAGCTGCGCGGCGAACGGGTGGCGCAAAGCATGCTCACCGGCAAGCAATACATTGATGCAGAAAGCGAGGCACAACATGATTAAGCCGCTTGCCCTGACCATGCTGGCGCTGATGTCCGCCAGTGTCGCGGCCGCCGACACCCCGGCAACACTGATGGCGCATTTTGCACAACAAGCAGGCAGCCCGGTTTCGGCCCTGTCGGCCGCCCGCGGTGAAACGCTCTACCGCAGCGAACATCCCGGGCGTGCTGGCACGAGCGTGAGTTGTGCCAGCTGTCACACCGCCAACCCCAAACAACCCGGCCGCACCCGCGTCGGCAAGCGCATCGAACCGCTGGCGCCCGCGGCAAATCCACAACGTTTCAGCGATGCGGCCCAGGTCGAAAAATGGTTTCGGCGCAACTGCCAGGACGTGCTGAAGCGCGAATGCAGCGCACAGGAAAAGGGCGATTTCATCGCCTGGTTGAGTCAACTCAAATAAGGAGCGAACCATGAACACTTTATTACGTGGAATCGGTGTACTGACAGCAGTCGGCACAGTCACTCTGCTGGCCTTTTCATTGCCGTCTGGCGAGGCGCACGGCGATGGCGATGTCATGCCCAGGCTCACCCACAAAAACTGGCAGCAGGAGTGCGCCAGCTGCCACCTCGCCTATTCTCCCGCCCTGCTGCCGCGCGCGTCATGGCAGCGCCTGATGGGCGGCCTCGACGATCACTTCGGCGATAATGCCAGCCTTGATCCGGCAACCCAGGCTGATATCCTGCGATTCCTGGAGGCCAACGCCGCCGATAGCGGCGCCAGTCAGATCGGGAGCAGGGTGATGCGGCGTATGGGGGCGAAGGATGCCCCGTTGCGCATCACCGAAACCCGCTGGTTCGTGGGTAAACACGATGAAGTGCCGCGCACAGCATGGTCGCGCAAATCGGTGGGCTCTGCCGCCAACTGTGCGGCATGCCACAGTAAGGCAGATAAGGGCGTGTTTGACGACGACTCGGTCAGGGTTCCGAAATGAACGCCCCAGGATAAAATTGCACAATGCGCATATTGTTGGTGGAAGATGACCGCTTGCTGGGCGATGGCCTGCAGGCCGGGCTGACGCAGGCAGGCTATGCCGTTGACTGGCTGCGCGACGGCGAAGCTGCGGTGGCCGCCTTGTCGACTGAATCGTTTGCGGCGGTGGTGCTCGATCTGGGGCTGCCCAAACGCGACGGCCTGTCCGTGCTGCAATGGCTGCGCGGACGGCACGACGCAACCCCGGTGCTGATTCTCACCGCGCGCGACCAACTGGAAGACAAGGTGCGCGGGCTCGATCTGGGCGCCGACGACTATGTACTCAAGCCATTCGACCTCGATGAAGTGACCGCCCGCTTGCGCGCCGTGGTGCGGCGTGCCCATGGCCGCCCTGAACCGATACTCACGCTGGGCGAAGTCGAACTCAATCCGGCGGCGCGCACGGTGATGCGCGCCGGACAAGCTGTGGAACTGACCGCACGCGAATTCGATCTGCTGCATCTGCTGCTGCAAAATGCCGGCCGCGTGCTGACGCGGCGCGCGCTGGAAGAACAGTTCTACACCTGGAACGATGCAGTCGACAGCAATGCGCTCGAAGTCCACATCCACCACTTGCGGCGCAAGCTCGGCAACGAATTGATCCGAACCGTGCGCGGCGTCGGCTACATGGCTTCAACCGCCGCCTCTGCCTCATGAGCGCTGCGCCCACCTATTCTCTGCGCCGGCGTCTGGTATGGCTACTGACCAGCGCGGTTGCCGCGATCTGGCTGCTATCGGTTGTGGTGGTGTATCAGCGCGCTCACCATGAGGCGGATGAACTGCTCGACAGCCAGCTGACGCAGATTGCAGACACCTTGCTTGCCATTGTGGCGGGCGGCGAAGTCGACCATTTCGTGAAAGAACTGCACGAACACACGCAACGCTATCCCGTCCCTATCGCATTCGAGGTATGGCACGCCGACGACGGTGAAGCACGGCGCCTGGTGACGTCGCCCGGGCATGCCGAATTTGCAGCAGGCATGGCGGCCGGCTTTAGCGAACATCTGTATCAAGGTGAAAACTGGCGTTTCTATACGGTTCAGAATAACGATGCGGAATACCGTGTCATCGTCGCGCAGGCCCATGCCGCGCGCGAGCAGTTAGCGCAAGAAATCGGTTTATCGCTTCTGATTCCCGGCATGCTCGCGTTACCCATGATGGCGCTGGCCGTATGGTGGGTTGTCGGCCGCACGCTGCGGCCAGTGAATGCGGTGGCGCATCAGGTCGGTTCGCTGGACGCGCAGGCGCTGGCACCGCTGGACGCATCGGCGCCGCTGCCCGAGGAGATTGCGCCGCTTCGCGCAGCGCTCAATGCCCTGATCCAGCGCGTGGCCGAAGCCTTCGACAGTGAGCGCCGGTTTACCGCCGATGCAGCACACGAACTTCGCACCCCGCTGGCCGCACTGAAAATTCAGGCTCAGGTTGCCCAACGTGCGCAGGAAGCTGACAGTCGGCAACGCGCGCTGGCACAGGTGATCGCCGGCGTTGACCGGATGACGCACCTGGTCGAGCAATTGTTGACGCTGGCACGCGTCGACCCCGCGAGCCACAGCACGCCACCGCCATTGAACCCGGCAGAGAGTATCGCCACGGTGTGCGCCGAACTGCTGCTGCTGGCACAGCGCCAGGCACAGTCACTGGTGGTGGATGCGACAGCGGTATGCCCGGTTGCAATTTCCGCAGCCTGGTTGCAGATTGCACTGCGTAATCTGGTGGATAACGCCTTGCGCTATGCAGGCGAAGGGGCGCGCATTGAAGTCCGCCTCGAAAGAAATGGGGCGGGGTGTTCGATCACGGTCGCAGATGATGGTCCGGGCGTGGAACCGGCCTTGCGATCACAACTCAGCGCACGCTTTGTGCGCGGCGAGCGTGAGGGGGAAAGTGAAGGCTGTGGACTCGGGTTGTCCATCGTGGGCCGAATTGCCCAGCTATCTCATGCCAGACTGGAGCTCGGCGACGGGCTACCGCGCCCCGATGGGGGTCATGGTTTTGCCGCCACCCTGTATTTTGATCAGAAAGCCGGGCACGCCCCCCTCTAGCCGACGCATGCCGGACCGGAGCCACCCGCCCAAGACGTTATTTTACGGGCTGTATATCCATGATGGTCATCGCACCGTTGACCCGCTCAACGTGAAATTTCACAGCGTCGCCCGCCTTGACGTTATTCAAAAGCGTGGGCGACACCACCCGAAAAACCATGGTCATGCCTGGCATATCCAGATTGGTAATCGGGCCGTGCTTGAGGGTGATTTTGTTATTTTCCGTGTCGATCTTGCGCACCACGCCATCGCTCATCACGCTGGCGGCGGCCGCTGCCGGGACTGCTGGCTGCGCGTAAAGTGGCGTAGAAAGTGTTAGCGCAGCAATCAATACAAACATTTTTTTCATGGTCTGGCTCCTTGTGTTGATGTACGACAAGGGCGGCGGTGAAAAATTCCGCCCACCCTTTCATTTTAGTGTCCGGAATGGCCACTGGGTTTGCGCACCGTGACTTCAACATCGGTGGGCTTGCCCTGGGGTGAGGCGGATTTCGGCGCACGCACCGGCTCGGAAAGCGCGCCGGTGTATTCGAATGCCACCGTACCGGCGGGGGCCTTGTACCAGCCGGGGTCGGAATAATCCCCCTTCTTCTGGTCGCGCCGCACTTTCATCATGGTGAACATGCCGCCCATTTCCACCGAACCGTAGGGACCCTGTCCGGTCATCATCGGCAAGGTGTTGTCGGGCAGCGGCATTTCCATTTCGGTCATGTCGGCCATGCCGCGTTCGCCCATCACCATGTAGTCGGGCACCAGCTTGTTGATCTTCTTCATGATCCCGGTGTGATCGACGCCGATCATGGTCGGCACCGCATGACCCATCGCATTCATGGTGTGGTGGCTCTTGTGGCAGTGGAACGCCCAGTCGCCTTCCTCGTCGGCCAGAAACTCGATCTGGCGCATCTGTCCGACCGCAATGTCCGCGGTAACTTCCATCCAGCGCGAGCCTTTCGGTGTGGGGCCGCCGTCGGTGCCGGTCACCTCGAACTCCACCCCGTGCAAATGGATCGGATGGTTGGTCATGGTGAGGTTGCCGACGCGGATGCGCACTTTGTCATTCAACCGCACATTCAGGCTATCAACCCCCGGGAACGCCCGGCTGTTGAAGGTCCACAGGTTGAAATCGAGCATGGTGTTGACCGTCGGCGTCGCGCTGCCGGGGTCGATGTCGTAGGCGTTGAGCAAAAAGCAGAAATCGCGGTCGACCGGGTCGATCAGCGGATGCCTGCCTTTGGGATGCGTCACCCAGAAACCCATCATGCCCATCGCCATCTGCGTCATTTCGTCGGCGTGCGGGTGATACATGAAGGTGCCGGGACGGCGCGCCACAAACTCGTAAACAAAGGTCTTGCCCATCGGAATGGCCGGCTGGTTCAAGCCGGCCACCCCATCCATGCCATTGGGCAGGCGCTGGCCGTGCCAGTGGATGGAGGTATGTTCGGGCAGCCGGTTGGTGACGAATATCCGCACCCGGTCGCCTTCCACCACCTCGATGGTCGGCCCGGGCGACTGGCCGTTATAGCCCCACAGGTGCGCCTTCATGCCGGGCGCGATTTCGCGCACCACCGGTTCGGCGACGAGGTGAAACTCCTTTACCCCGCCTTTCATGCGCCACGGCAGCGTCCAGCCATTCAGCGTCACCACAGGGTTGTAGGCGCGGCCGTTCGGCGGAATCAGCGGCGGCTGGGTGTCGGGCGTGCCCATGCTGACAATCTCGGGCAGGCCCGCCAGCGCAGCCGGCGTCACGGTGGCGGCGGCCACTGCACCGGTCAATTTGAAAAAATCACGTCTTGACGTCATGAAAATTCCTTTCAATGTCCGCCCGCTGCTTCGGCAGAGGCGGAGGAAGCTGAGGGTGCGGCCATTGCGCCGGGGGTGCCGACCAGGGCCATTTGCAGATCGGATTCGGCCAGCCAGTAATCGCGCTGCGCCTCGATGGCGGCGTTGACCGACGCAATCTGCGAACGCGCATCGGCCAGCAATTCGAACACGCCGATCAGCATGCCGTTGTAGCGCAACAGGTTTTCGTCGGAGATGCGCTTTTTCAATGGCACTACCTCGTCGCGCAAATGCCTGGCGATGGCGTACTGGCCTTGCTGCATGGCGTAGGCTTCGCGCACTTCCGAGCGCGCGTTCACCGCGGTTTCACGGGCGCGTTCGAGCGCCTGCCGGTAACGCGATTCGGCGGCGACCACCCGGCTCTGCCCCCAGTCGAACAAGGGCAATTCGAAACTGATCTCATAACCGCGCTGCTGCGGCTCGCTGTTCGAACCGTTGTTGATGATGCCCAGTTCCAGCACATTGATCAGCCGCGTGCTGCGGGTGAGGCCCAGGTTTTTTGCCAGCGCCTCGATTTGCAGCCTGGTCATCTGCAAGTCCAGCCGCGAGTCCATTGCCTGCTGTTCCACATTGGCAAGCGCAGGCAAGGATAGCGGCAGATCCGGCAGGCGGTCGGGCAATTTCAGTTTGTCTGCGCTACTCAAACCCATCAGCCGAATCAGACGCTCGCGCGCCTGCACTTTTGCCCCTTCGGCACGTGCCACCGCCAACGCGGCGTCCGCATAAAACGAGTGTTCACGCGCCTGCTTCAATTTGCTCCAGTTGCCGACCTTCGCCATGCGACTGGCAAGATCGGCACCGGCTTCGGCTGCTTCCATTGCCTGCTGCTGATACTGTGCCGATTGATTGGCGGTGACGGCAATGATCCAGGCCTTGCGCGTATCCGCTGCCAGTCGCAGCACGTTCAGCACCAACCCGCTTCGCGTTTGTTCAAACAGCCGTTGTTCGATCTCGGTCCGCATCGGCATCGTCAACAGGCGTGCCAGATTGAGGTGCAAGCTGCGCTCCCACTCCACCTCGTCGCCACGCGTGAGTCGACCAATGGAAAAACCCGGGTTGGGCAAACGCTGGGCCGACACCAAGTCAGCCTCGGCGATGCCCAGGGTGTTGAATGCCGCCTGCAGGCCCGGATTGTTGAGCAATGCAATCTGCACCGCCGCTTCATCTGTCAGCGGTTGTTCCAGCATCTTGTCGACGCGGGCCTGCGTTTGCGCACGCGTGGCGTCGTCGCGCGACCACACCACCTCTTTCTGGATGCGCGACTGGGTAGCGGATTGAACACTATCAAATCCGCCATCCTTTGAAAAACTGGCGCAGCCTCCCAGCAAGGCCGCGGACATCAATGCCAACACGAGTGTGCGTGGCGTAGTGGGATTGGTTTTCATGGTAAGCCTCTCAATGTCCATGCTGGCCATGGCTGCTTGGTTCTGCAGCGCCATCACCTTGTTGGGCGTCACGCAAATAAGTGAGCCAGCCCCCGATTTCTCCGACGCGGTCATTCGACTGGGTCCAATCACTGACCGGCTCATCGCGCCATTTCTGATACAGGCTCAGCGGTGAGGCAGGTGCCACTCCCATATCCTTTGGCATGGCTTGTGTGGCCATGGGCATGGTTTCGGCGGCATGCGCCAAGGGCACAACCAGCATTGCTGTCAAAACCAACGGTGCCGCCCACCGAGGCAATTGGACGCGGACAGGTAACGTCACTGGACGGAAAAATGAATTCAACATAGTGAACCTCGCAAATTCAGCGGCAGCGTGCCGCAAACAGAATCGGGTAAACGCGCTGGCTTGCAGCGCGGAATTCAAGCGAAGGCGAGTCGAGGCGGACGCTCGGGACTGTCGGGGATAAAGCCGATGAAAGTGTCATTCGCGTGGGGGACGACACGATGTGCAAAAGGCACAATGGGTGCGGCATCGACAGCCGGAACCATCAATGTCGAAGCGGCATGACAGACGGTACAGTGCTTGCAATTGTGGGAATTGGGCGATTTGTCAGTCGGTTCCGACTCATGGCATGTTGCCAACGCCTCGCCCGACATCGCCTGTTGTTCCATGTGCGGGAATGGATATTGGCCCTGGAACGAAAACATGCAGCCCAGCATGGCGGCAGACGCAAAGGACTGTACCGGCAGAACCAGCATCATCAAGATCAGCAGGAATCGGTTTATTCGGGAACGCACTGGGTCAGTGTAATCAAAAAAACAGGGCCATCCAAATGACTCTCAGCGGTCTCTCAAGGTTCCCAGGCCAGCCGGATGGTTTCAACAGCGGCGCTTGCGGGGTTCGTAATGCACCACAGCGCGCATGATTTCAGAGTAGGGGAATTCAGCACAACGGCCAAAACGGGTCTTGGCTTGCAGCACGGCTGCCGCCACATCGGTGCTTTCGTCGCCGGCGGCCCCCAGTGAAGCCGCCAACCCGCGCACCCCCCCGCACTGGGCACGAATTTCCTTGCCAAATGGCCACGGGGAATCGGGGGTTATTTTCAGTGCGAACTGCGCATTTTCGTGCAGTGCCTGATAAAAGCTCAGGCAATCTTCACGGGCTGCGGGGTCGCTACAGGCAATGGCTTCCCGCTCGGCGAGGTTGAGTTTGCGTGACCGGTCGCAGCCGACGCAACGTGACAACAAGGCCCGCTCAAAAGGACAGCTGTATTCGATGTAGGCCTTGCGCGCCAGCTTG
>Ga0180009_10003361_pt1 | contig 18234 bp, 18 predicted proteins | sample OS_PC_MetaG_FD_123537 | JGI IMG/M metagenome (GOLD analysis project Ga0180009, IMG submission 123537) | Groundwater microbial communities from the Aspo Hard Rock Laboratory (HRL) deep subsurface site, Sweden - OS_PC_MetaG | ecosystem: Environmental > Aquatic > Deep subsurface > Groundwater... | reverse complement strand
GCAGCTTCAGACTCAACATACCGGCCCATATGGTTCATCAGCAGGTTGCCAAGACCATTCCAGGGATAAGCATAATTGGGGTCCAATTCGATGGCCCTGCGATATACCGCCTCGGCCTCCTCATACCGCCCCATATGATCCTGAAGTAGGTTACCCAGCCCCGTCCATGGATAGGCCAACTTCGGGTTCAATTCGATGGACCGACGATATGCAGTTTCAGACTCCTTATACTGGCCTAAATGGTTTTTCAGCAGGTTGCCCAGGCCGGTCCAAGGATCGGCATCTTTCGGGTCCAGTTCGATGGCACGGCGATACGCTGCCTCCGCTTCCTCGTACCGGCCCATATGGTTTTTCAACAGACTACCCAGACTGTGCCAGGGATAGGCGGCCCATTTAGATTGCCAACCCTCGGCCGCCTTGCGGTATAGTCTTTCTGCAGCATCATACAAACCGAACTGTCCGTGGATGATGATTGCCAAGTTATGATACCAGGCATGTGGCAATTCGTGTACCAAAAGCTGATCCATCCAGTTAGTTAGCGCTTTCATAAGGAGCTTATTTTCCAGTACGATCGATCTGTCAGTAATTTTCAGGGCGGCGACGACCACATCGGGCGGAGTTCCCGGTTCCTCAATCAAAGTTAGCAGGGAACTCCGTGCAACCTCATGCTTGATCCTCATGCCCGCGAGAACCAACAACAGTCCCCATGATGGCACGGTCTTGACCGAATCAATCCGCCGGATCATTTCGGCCCCTGGCACAAAACGTGCCCCTAGTGTTTCAAGTATGTCAATCCAGTCGCGCATGGCGGCCAAGGTTGCCAGTGCCATCTCCCTGCCCTTTTTTTCCTCAGCATCTGCGATTCGGCTTTGTTCCTCGGCCAGTTGGGTGACGAGGTCGTCCAGAGGCTTCTCCTCCATTCCTTCCAATTCTCGAAGAATCTTGATCTTGCCGTTGCGATCATTCTCCAGACTGAAAGCCAGCCCGCTAAGGATTCGGTCCCGTATGTGGTCCGGCGTGTCTTCCGAAAACCGATTCAGCAGGAGGGACTCGTCAAACGGCTCGGCCCCAAACAATTCCAAAGGCCAGCGCCAGTCCGGGACATCGCGCCACAGGTCGAAAACCCATTGCCAGCAGGGATCGGGCTTCAGTGGTTCGTCCTCCCCTCCCTCGTCCGGTGGGATTGACCGGGTTTCCTGTTCGGCATCGGACTCCTTTTCCAGGGGGGGTTTGACGATCTCTTCCGCGATCTCGACCAGTTCGCGGGTGGTCAGGGTCTCGGGGTAGTCCTCGATCAAAACCCCGTCGCCCACGGCCAGATAGTCGCAGTAGTGAATGAGGTGGAAGTCGGGGGCCTTTTGATCCGGGCCTGGCTCGGGCGGCAGCAGCAGTTTCAAGGGCGCCTTGTGCTCGTCCCATTCATCCTTCAGGGCCTTGAGGTCCTGATACACCGCTTCGAGCTTTTTGCGGACCCGGTCGATTTCCGCGTTGGGTACGGGCGAAAAGACGACGGTTACGCGGACGGTCCCTGCCGCTCCTTCTCGGCTTTGCTTGAGCCGATCGTTCATGGCCCGCAAGGCCTGGAGCAGGCCCTCGGTGTTTTGCGTGTTCAGCCCGGAGACTATAACCAGTTCGTTGAAAAGATGCCCCACGGCCGCGTCTGCCAGTTCGGTCATTCCGGTGCGCAGGTCCACCAGCAGGTAGTCCAACTTGCGCTCCTGGGTTCCTCGGCTTTTATGGGCGGTGAAGGCCTCTTTTTCCACCCGTTTCCGGATGTAGGTGAACACATCCGCGCCAATGGTCCGACCGGTCCCCCCCTTCCATCTATCGACCAGCCGCATGAAGACCTGAGCGCCTTTTTTCTTGTATCGGCTTCTATACAGGTGTGTGTCCAGAAAATAGGGATAGGCCGGGGCCAAGTACACAGACCCGTTGGTCCGGCAGGCCAGCCGGGTTTCGTAAAAAATCTGGATGATGTCGGGTACTTCCATATTTGATTTTTTGCTGTTCATTGCCTCGGCGGCCGCGGTCAGAAAGTCCCAGAGGCCCTTATCCGGATAGTTTCCGGTGGTCGCACGGGCCGGGGTGGATTCCAGGCAGGGCATGACCGTCAGGCCGGGAGCGTCGAGGTCCAGGTCGATCAGACCGACGTTTCGCCCGTGCTTGTCCGCCAGATGATAGGCCACGTTGAGCAGCAGATTGGTCCGGCCGACCCCGCCCTTGAAAGAATAAAACCCGATGCTACGCAACTTTCAACTCTCCTTGCAACTCACCCCGAAAATTGACTATGTTTTCCACTTTACGCGGTGTGGGGGGCGCGGCTTTTTCCTGGGCTTTCTTCATGACGAATCCATTGCCGGCAGCCCCGTCCCGATCTTTCGGCCGGGTTTGTTCGGCCCGTTCCATCATCTCCCGCCAGTACCCGGCCTTGGGCAGGAGCCGGATTTTGCGGCCCTTGGTGGTGCCGAAACGCTGGAGGAACCCGGCCTCTTCCAGCGTTCCCAGGGCCCGGGAAATCGAGGCCGCGGAGGGCGGGTCCCCGTCCGGCCAGTTGTCGCGGATCGTTCCGATCCGGGCCTCGTCCCGTCCCGGTTCGGTCAGGATGCGCAGGATGGTCTGGCCGTTCGAAATCAGGCTCGCGGCCTGTTGCGGGTCGTCGTACTCCAGGATGAACAGAATCCCGTTGATCACCGAGGTCCATGCGGAAATTTCCGCGGCCTTCCGGTGCTGCCGGGGAACGGCCTCCAAGTGGCGCCGCAAACGGGCGGCAATGGGCGTGAGTTCGGACCGCAGTCGATCCAAGGGTTGATGCTGCTGGTCGTAGATTCGCCGGATGACCAGGGTGCTCAGTTCGTTCAGGCAGGCCGGTTCATCAGGCGAGGTCTCGAACGGTTCTCGCGACCAGGCCTTCAACTCCTGGATCATCTCGGCCAGTGCTTGATCGGTCATGTCTTTCTCCCATAATGAAACAATAAGGAACAATAAAACTCCGTCATGTAGAAATAATATCACCATATGAAATAATATGCAACAAAAAAGCAACAGGTCCGATTCATCCCCCATGCAGAAGATTCATAAGAATTTCCTTTTGTTAGGAGGCCCAAGGCATGACGAAAATGGATTTATAGAAGGAAGCGGGTAGCGGAAGGCCGGAAGCCCCCTGAAGCTCAATACGGATATTGCGGCAGTCTATTGCCTCGCCTCGCTCAATTGCCGCTTCCATCGGGCTTCCCGGTCGTTGGATGAGTTAAATATCCCGCTCTTTATATGAGTTATCCCCCTGACCCCGCCAGAGGTGGGGTCAGGGGGATATTTTATGAAGCAGAATTGTCGGGTTACGCTTCGCTAACCCAACCTACCTAAAGAACGACACATTTTCGTTCCCTCCTTGTCCCGGGCGGGCCGAATATGCGGATACTGATCGACTCCCCTTCCTTATCCTGCCCCGGAACGCCCCCCAAGCCTCAAACCAACTCGACCCGTTCCTTCGAGCGGATGATCCGGCCTTCCTCTTCCAGTTTGATCAGGTGGCTTTCGACCATGCCCGTGCCGGGGAAATAGTTCATGATGGGTTCGGGAAACAGGAGCCGGTTCAGGTCGTTCGAGGCGAGGGGACCATGGGCCAGGGCCTCCAGAATCCGGGCCTCCCTGTCGAGCAGTTCGTCCCGGACGGCCCGGATGGCCGCGTGCGGGTCCTCCGGGATCGGCCCGTGGGCCGGCAGGATCAGGTCCACATCGAGGCTTTCCAGCCTGGCCAGCCCATCCAGGTATCCGGTCAGGCCGCCGGCGGACGGCGCGTACCAGGCCGGATGCCTGCCCACCACGTCGCCGGGCAGCAGCAGGCGCCTGTTCGGATCGTACAGGGACATGTGGCCCGGTGAATGGCCGGGGGTGTGGATGAGGGTGAACTCGAAGCCGCCCGGGGCGATGACCGCGCCCTCGTCCAGGCTCTCCACCTCCCGGGCCGAGCCCATGGGACAGCCGACCCGTTCGAAAAAGACCAGCAGTTCGTCGGGCCCCATCAGGGCGTAATCGATAAATTGCGCGCCCCGGTCCCGGCAGAGGACCATGTCAAAAGTGCGGTTCAACTCCTCGGGGTCCAGGGCCGCGGCCGCGTCGAGCCGATGGACGAGCACCCTGGGATTGACGGTTTCCGCCAGAAAGGTCATGGCGCCCATGTGGTCCGGGTGGGCGTGGGACAGGACCACGGTGTGCAGGGCCTCGGGCTGGAAACCCCAATGGGCCAGGGCGTCCAGGAGGTGTTTTTCACCGGCCGGGCCGCCGGTGCCCACGTCGATCATGGCCAGGCCCTCGGCGTCGGGAATGATGAAAAGGTTGGCCGGATGGGGAAACTGCGGCCTTTCGGCCCATATGCCGAAGATACCGTCGAACTCCTTGTATTTCGAGCAATTATCCATAAGTTGTCTTCATCCGATTCAAATTTCTTCTTGACGTTGACCGATAGAACCTACTATTTTCCCGAGGATAAATCAACCAGATCGCCGGATGGATAAAGGAACGGATCAAGGGGCCGGACGATCCGGTCCCTGGAGGGAAAGGGGACCCCATGGCTGAGCGCGGGACAGGCGGGACGCCGATCATCATCGGCGTGGGACAGCATACCCACCGGCCGGCGGACGCGGACCGGGCGGCCCACGTGCTGGACCTGATACCCATGGCCGTGAAACAGGCCGAGGTTGACGCCGGGCTGCCGGGTCTGGCCCGGCGGATCGACGACCTCTGCCTGGTCAACATCATCTCCCTGGCCCACGAGAACCCGCCCGAGGAACTGGCCCGCCGGCTGGATGCCGCCCCGAAACACGCGGCCTACACCTGGATCGGGGCCACCGCCCCCCAGTGGTTCGTCAACCGGACGGCCGAGCGCATCTCTTCCGGCCAGACCCGTCTGGCCCTGATCTGCGGGGGCGAGTCCTTCCGCTCCCGGAAGCTTCGGGCCGAAGCCAAAAAAGAATCGCGCCAGGCGCTCGGGCCGGTTCAGGCCGCGGACGGCCCCCGGTTCGGCGCCTCGCCCAGACAGCCCTGGATGGCCGGGGACCTGCGCGACCCCCTGACCGAACTCGAGATGCGCTACGGCCTCATGGCCCCGATTCACATCTACCCGCTTTTCGAACAGAGTCTGCGCCGTCACGAGGGCCTGACCCTGGAGGAACACCGCCGCGACCTGGGCGAATTCTGCGCCCGCTTTTCGGCCGTGGCTTCGGAAAACCCGTACGCCTGGTTCCCCAAGGCCCGGACCGCGTCGGAGATCGTCGAGGAGACCGCGGCCAACCGCATGGTCTCCTTTCCCTACACCGTGAACATGTGCGCCATCATGGCCGTGGACCAGTCCGCGGCCCTGTTCATGACGGATACCGACACCGCGGCCGGTCTGGGGGTGCCTGAAGAAAAATGGGTCTATCTCCGGGGCGCCGCCGACGCCGGAGACGTCTGGCACGTCTCCCGGAGGATCGACTATCATTCCTCGCCCTCGGTCAAGGCGGCCGCCGACCAGGCCCTGGCCCAGGCCGGGCTGGACCTGGACCGGATCGATTACCTGGACTTCTATTCCTGCTTCCCCAGCCCGGCCCGGATCACCCGGAACATGCTGGGCCTGTCCAAAACCGATCCCCGCCCCCTGACCGTCACCGGCGGCCTGCCCTATTTCGGCGGCCCGGGAAACAACTACGCCCTGCACGCCATCTCCCGCATGGTGGAACTGATCCGCCGAAATCCGGACAAGACCGGGCTGGTTCAGGCCCTGAGCTGGTTCATCAACAAGCATTCCGTGGGCGTGTACTCCGGCCGTCCCGGCGACAAACCGTATTCCCCGGCGCCCGTGGAAACCTGCCAGGCCAAACTGGATGGGCTCGAAGGCCCGCCCCTGATCGCCGAGGCCTCGGGGCCGGCCGAAGTCGAGACCTACACCCTGTTTCACGACCGTCAGGGCCGCCCCATGGCCGCCGTGGTCATCGGCCGGCTCGAAAACGGCTCCCGTTTCCTGTCCCGGACGGAACCGGAACCGGGCCTTCTGACCACCATGACCCGCGAGGAGTTCGTCGGCCGCCGGGGCCGGGTCTCTCACGCGGACGGACTCAACACCATCCGGTTCTGACTTGCGGAGGGCATCCCCATGAACCCGATCGACCCGTCGAGCGAACCCCCGGCCTTTGATTTCGAACTCATGCGCCTGGTCCTGGAAAGCTCGCCCTACTACAAACATCTGAACATGGAACTTCTGGAGGCCGGGGACGGGTTCGCCCGCGTGGCCATGAACCTGGAAACCCACCACAACAACACCCAGGGCATCGTGCACGGCGGGGCCTTGTGCTCCCTGGCCGACCAGACCGGACTGGCGGCCATCGGCACCCAACTCAAGCTCGGACAGCGGCCCCGGACGGTCCAGATGGACGTCCGCTATCTGGCCCCGGGCAGGGGCCGACGTCTGATCGCGGAAGGCCGGGTCATGAAAATGGGCGGTCTGGTTTCCTTCAGCGACGTGGACATCAAGGACGAAACCGGACGGACCGTGGTCGCGGCCCGTTGCACCTGCGCCATCGTGCATTTCGAAGGCGATGAAAAATTCAAATAGGACGGAACGGCCGTGACGAGCCTTTTGATCGTTTCGGCACGACCGGCAAGGTCATTCTTGTTATGAGGCGTTTTTTCCACCCCGACGGCATCGCTGTTTTCGGTGTCAGCGACGAACCCCGAAACCTGGCCCGAAACATCATCCACAACTGCCGCGACCTGGGCTACCCGGGCCCCATTTTCCCCGTGGGCCGCAAACCGGGCCGGGTCCTCGGTCTGGACATCATCACCGACCCGGGCGACCTGCCCGAAGGCATCGACCTGGCCGTGATCCTGGTCCCGGCCGTTGCCGTGGCCGACGTGATCGAGCACTGCGGCCAAAAGGGTATCAAGCGGGCCGTCATTTCCACCGGCGGTTTCGCCGAGTTCAAAAACCGGGACAACGAGGCCGAAGCAAAACTCCTGGCCGCGGCCCGCCGGCACGGCATCCGCTTCATCGGTCCCAACTGCATCGGCGCCATCTGCACCCAGTCCGGACTCTGCACCCCGTTCAACCCCATGCAGCCCCAAAGCTACAAAAAGGGCCGCATCAGCCTGATCGTCCAGAGCGGCGGAGTGACCACCCAGAGCGCCTATTACTTTTCCGAGGAGCACCTCGGCTTTTCCAAGATCATCAGCGCGGGCAACAAGCTGGACCTGACCGAATGCGACTTTCTGGAATACCTGATCGAGGACGAGGACACGGACCAGATTCACATGTATCTGGAAAGCATCGACGACGGCCGCCGGTTCATGGATTTGGCGGCCCGTTCCCCCAAACCCGTGGTCCTGTTCAAATCCAACAAGGGCCGGACCGCCAGCCGGGTGGCCCAGTCCCACACCGCGGCCCTGTCCAACAACGACCGGATCGTCGGCGGGGCACTCAAACAGGCCGGTATCGTCCGCGTGCCCGATATTCACGACATGACGGTCTGCGCCAAGGCCCTCCAACTCCCGCCCTTGCGAGGCGACCGTCTGGTGGCCCTGTCAGTGTCCGGCGGCATCTCGGTCATTTTGGGCGACGCCTGCGAGGACTTCGGTTTTGAATGCCCGGAGCTGCCCCGGGACCTGATCGAACGAATCGAAAGCCATCGCCGGGGCGGCGTCATCCGCATGTCCAATCCCATGGACTTCGGCGACGTCCATTCCCGGGAGGCCCTGATCATGGCCGTCGAGGGCTGCCTGGCCCTGGACGACATCGACGGCCTGGTCCTGTCGCTCATGTACAGCCCGGTCGTGGCCCGGATGATGGACCGGGGCATGGAGGACCGCTCGCTCCTCCTTGATTTCTTTAAAGCGATCGGCGAGAAGCACGACAAGCCCATCGCCCTCAGTTTTTTCGCCGAAAGAACGGACATCGAGGAATTCAAACGGATCGGGGCCTTCCCGGTCTTCAACGACGCGGTCGAAAGCGTCAAGGCCCTTTCCCTGCTGCGGCATTACTGGCGGGGACGGGAAAACAGGCTGAACGGGACCGAGGCCGGTCTGATCGCTCGGGCCGGCGCCGTTCCACTATGAAAGCAGCGGGGTATTCATGCTCGTCACCGACCACTTTCTGCACGGCTTTTTTCACCCCAGGTCCGTGGCCGTCGTCGGGGCCACGGACAGCCCCTTCAAGATCAACTCCCGGCTGGTCCACAATCTGGTCAGTCTGGGTTTCGAGGGGCGATTGTATCCGGTCAATCTGAACGCGAACGAAATATTCGGCCTGAAGGCCTATCCCAGCCTGGCTGACGTGCCGGATTCCATCGACCTGGTCATTTCGGCCGTTCCGCCGGCCAAGACCATGGACATCGTCCGCGCCTGCCGGGACCTGGGCGTCGAGCGGCTGGTCATAGTCACCGGCGGTTTTTCCGAAGGCGGCGCCAAGGGCCGGGCCCTCCACGACGAGATCGCCGCCTTTGCCAAGGCGCACGGCATCCGGACCCTGGGCCCTAATACGCTCAGTCCGGTCCACACGCCGACCAGGCTGGCCATCAGCTACAATCCCATCAAAAGACTCAGCCGGGGCGGCGTCTCCCTGGTCTTCCAGTCCGGGTTCTACGACGCCCGGATCAATTGGATATTCGAAAAATTCGGGATCAACAAGATCACGGACTGCGGCAACAAGATGGACGTCAACGAGACGGACGTCCTGGAGTACTATGCCCTCGATCCGGAAACCCGGGTCATCGGCATGCACATCGAAAGTCTGCACGGCGACGGGCGGCGGTTTTTCAATCTGCTCAAGCAGACCGCCCGTAAAAAGCCGGTCGTGGTCCTGAAGTCCGGACGGACCGCTTCCGGGGCCAGGGCCGCGGCCTCCCATACCGGGTCCCTGTCCCGGGAAAACGACTCGGTCTTCAACGACATGATCCGGCAGACCGCGGCCGTGCGGGCGACCGATATGGACGAGTTCTTCGACCTGCTCAAGGCCTTCGACCGCCTGGACCCGCCCCGGGGCAACCGGCTGGCCATCGTCACCATGTCGGGCGGCGAAGGGGTCATGGCCACGGATTTTTGCGAAATGAACGGTCTTCAAATGGCCGGTTTCAGCCAGGAGACCCGGGACCGGCTCCAGGGCATCATGCCGCCCTGGGAGATTCCCCTCAACCCGTTTGACGCCGGCGTGGCCATGCAGTTTCACATGGCCGACCCCTTGCGGTTCTATGGCACCCTGAAGGCTGTGAGCCGGGACGAGGGAGTGGACCTTTTGCTGATGGCCCTGCCGCCCAGCGTTTTCGACTTCGTCTTTTCCAATCCGGACGTTTCCGAGGAAGCCGGAAGGTCGACCGTGGAAGCCTTCATTCGCTCCCTGGGCGATCTCAGGTCCGAAAGGACCCCTTTCGCCCTGTGGCGGACCTCGATCGACGCCGGAGAGGAACGAGCCGTTCAGATGCTTGAAACCAGCGGCCTGCCGGTCTTCGAGTCCTCGGCCCGCGCGATTCGCGCCATGGCCGTTTTGGCCGGGTACAGCCGCATGACCAACCGAAATCACGACGGAGAGGTACCATGATCAAGATACTGGGAGTTTGCGGCAGCCGGGTCAAGGACGGCAACATGGAGGCCCTGCTCAGGGAGTCCTTCAAGCAGCTCGACATCCATCCCGACGCCCAGGGCGAAATCATCACCCTGGCCGGCCGGGATATCAACGGCTGCACCCACTGCAACTGGTGCGTCCGAAACCAGGAGGAAGGCAGGTTCTGCGTCCAGGACGACGGCATGACCGAGATTTTCGCCAAGGTCCTCGAGGCGGACGGTCTGGTGGTGGCCTCGCCGGCCCACCTGGGACGCCTCTCGGGCATCCTGGCCAACATGATCGACCGCCTGCGGGCCTTCGTCCACGGCAATGTGTACAAGCGCCAAATGAAAAACAAGATCGGCGGCGCCATGGCCATCGCCTATTTCCGGGGCGGCGGGATCGAAACCACGCTCTTGAGCATCAATCTGCTTTTCCTGACCCTGCAGATGATTCTGGCAACCTCCGGCCTGTACCAGATGGGAGCCGGGGCCTTTTCGACCCGGAACGGCCTGGGGCAGTTCGAAAAGGAACCCCGCCATCTCGTCCTGGAGGACGAATACGGGGTCATGTCCGGCCGGATGCTCCTGGACCGGGTCTACGAACTGGCCCGCACCTTCCAGGCCGGACGGGCCGCCCTGGAAAAAAACGGGTAGATCAGAAATCGACCTGGCCGCGGAAGGTCTTGTCCAGGGGGGCGCCCATTTCGGGCCCATGGGCATGGCCGGCGAATAACAGCTGGTACAGGAAGTACGTGCCCAGAACTTTTTTGACGTAGTGGCGGGTCTGGTCGAAGGGGATCGTCTCGACGAACTCATCCAGACTTCCGGCCCCGGACTGTTGGACCCAGCGCTTGACGTTGAACGGACCGGCGTTGTAGGAGGCCACGGCCAGAGCCGCCTGGCCGTCGAACTCCTTGAGCAGGGCGGCCAGATACCAGCTCCCGAAACGGATGTTGGTCCGCACGTCGAACAAAGCCTCCGGGTTGGGGAAGGCGTGTCCCAGCCGGGCCGATATCTTGCGCCCCGTGCTGGGCAGGAGCTGCATCAGGCCCCGGGCGTTGGCCACGGAAACGATGTCGGGCTGGTAATAGGACTCGGTGCGCATGACGGCCAGGATCAAGGCCGGGTGAAGGCCGAACTCTTTGGCCGCCTCCAGGACGGCCCCGGGAAAAGCCAGGGGGTGGCAGCGACGATTCAGGCCCATGTCCTCATCCGCTTCCGACCGGGCGGCCAGGGTCTGGCGATAATCATACTGCAGTTTGACGAACTTCCAATAGCCGCCGGTCTCCGACAGGTACGCGCCGCTGAAGTCCAGAATCCGGCCCAGCAGGCCCGCCAAGTCCGTCTTGAGGAGACCGGCCTCGGCCGCGCCCAGTTTGGACCGTCCCGAGGGCAGCCGCCCCCGTTTCCCACCGATCAGCCAGCGCAGCCGGTCCGCCTCCATCTCGGCCAGGTCCAGGGCGCCTGCCGAGGCCAGGTCTCTGAGCCGGACGATGGTGTCGTTGACTTCCGAGGAGGCCAGGGGGATGGTTTCCAGTTTCCTGATGCGGTCGACCATATCCCAGAGACCGCCCGGGGCTCCTGGCGAAACCCCGGCTTCCGGCCCGGACCCGACCGGCAAAATCGAATAGCCCGCACCGGGCGCCCCCTCGGGCGAGACATGAAGCAGAAATCCCGGTTCGGCCGAGGGCGGCCGGGTCTTGACCCGGCCCAGCCTCTGCCCGGCCAAGAATCGATAATAGTAGTCCCAGCGGTTGTCGGCCAGGTAACGGTAATGCCGGCGGGCCTCTTTTTTGTTTCCCGCCTGCCAGAGCGACCGGGCCAGCCAGTAACGGGCCCCGTTCCGAAGGTCGCGGTCTGAACCTTTTTCCAGGATCGTCCCGAACCGCCTGGCCGCTCCGTTCCAGTCCCGGTTGCGGAAATCGTAAAAGCCCCTCAGCCACAGGACCTTGTCACCGTACGTCTTCCGGAGTCCCTGGGAACTGATCTTCTTCCAGGCCGCCTCGGCCTGCCCGACCTCCCCCATACGCAGGAAAACGTCTCCGGCCAGGAAGTTGGCCTTGTCCCGGCGGCTCGACAATCCGGTGACCCGGGCCGCCAGCAGATAGGCCTCGGCGGCGGCCGGCCAGCGGCCCAGCCGTTCGAGGCAGCGGGCGTACATCCAGGTCCCGTAAGGGTCTACCTTGGCCTGCTCCGGTCGGCCGGCCGACTCGTAGTAGCGAATGGCCGACTCGATCTTTCCGGAATAAAAAAGCGCCTTGGCCTTTTCCGAAACCAGGGCGGACCTGAATTCGGCATCCCCGTCCCCGGCCAGCAGGCGGTCGGCCAGTTCCACGGCTTCACCCAGCCGCCATTCCTGGCGGAGATGCCGGACCAGGGCCAGCTTGAGTGCCTGCCCGCCGGGATTTACCAGGGCCTTGGCCAGAAGTTCTTCGTACTGGTGGGAGGCTTCGGCCCGGATGTCCCGCCGGTTCGAGTTGTCCATGGCCTCCTTGTAGCTGTCCCGGGCCTCGGCCAGACGTCCCTGCCCCTCGAAGATTCTGGCTCTGACCAGCCGGGCCCGACCGTCCCGGTCTTGCCGGGTCAGGGGCTCCAGTTCGTCGAGGGCCTGGCCGGCCCGCCCCTGGTAGAACAGGGACTCCACCCGGGCCAGGCGGGCCTGGCGGACCCAGGGGCCGCCCGGGTGCCGGCGAACGTACTCTTCCAGCAACGCCCGGGCCTCACCGTAGCGGCCGAGATCCAGATGGGCCTGAGCCCTTATGTACAGGGCATAACCGGAGACCGACTCCAGCGGACCGCTCCCTCCGGAGAGGAACCGGTCCACGGATTCCAGCCTTCCCGCATGATAGGCCGCCGCGCCCCCCAGGAACCGAACCAGACCTTCCCGGCGTGACGACAGTTTCAGGTCGGATATCCGCTCCAAAAGGCGCAAGGCCTCATCGTACCGACCGGTTGTATACAGCCGGGCGGCCCGATCGAAATCGTTCCAGGACACGGGCGCCGGGGGCGGCGTCTCCCGCCTGGGAGCGGGAGGGGGCTCCTGGGATTTGACGGTATCGGTCGGGACGGATATGGCTTGGGGGACGGGACTCGGCGTCCGCGAGGTCGTCTCTTCCGCTTCCGCGCATGAGAACAGGCTGCCCAGCAGCGCGGCCACGATTATTACGGACACGAGGCGGTAAAGATTCATACGCCTGGTGAAACTTGCTTCAAGTCCCCTTTAGATATCTCTAAGTATAATGGACGGACGGCCGTTATGTCAATCATAGTATAGAAACGGCGCCGCCTGATCGAGGAGGCGGCGCCGCCTTCAAACGCCGGAGGGTCCGCGATCAGTGCTAACCGCTGGCGCCGCCCGACCCGTGCATTTGGCCGCCTCCGCCGCCGCAGGTATTTTCCTGTCCGAACCTGGGCAGACGGCCTTCGGTCAGCGCCTCGATGGCCTGGCCCACCTTGTTCAGACCCATGTTGTGGAAGACCTCGATGCCCACGGAGTTGAAGCCCATCAGAGGTCTCATGCCCATGCCCCCGGCCACGAGGGCCTTGACGCCCTGGGCGGCCAGATACTGGACCGGAGCCATGCACCCGCCCTGTTCGTGGGGAATGGACGGCAGGGCCGAGACCTCTTTGACCTCGCCGTCTTCGATGACCACCTTGGTGAACACGTCGCAATGCCCGAAGTGCTGGGACAGTTCGGCTTCCAGCCCGCCGGGGGCATGAGACGGAACCGCTACGATGATTGCCATGTTTTAAATACCTCTCTTTGTCATGATTGCTTCAGGCTGCCTTGAGCAGCCCGGCTATTTCCTGGATACGCGCCCAGACGGCCCGGACCTCGTCGGCCGTGCCGCGGGCCTGAAACTCCGTAATCACTTTTCGCTCGACCATGGCCCGGGTGAAGTCCGGGTCGTAAGGCAGGCGGCCGGCCACCTCGATCCGCCGCTCAGCACACCATGCCTCGATGGACCGGGACTGGTCCGGGTTGATATCCCACTTGTTGACGACCACGACCTGGGGAATCCGAAAGTGCTCGGCCAGATCGGCGACCCGCTCCATGTCGTGCCGTCCGGACGGCGTCGGCTCGGTCACGATCACGGCCAGGCTGGTCCCGGACAGGGAACTGATGACCGGACAACCGATTCCCGGGGCGCCGTCAGAAATAATCGTTTCCAAACCCCGGGCCTCGGCCAGTTCGCGGGCCTCCTGGCGCAACAGGGAAACCAGGCGGCCGGAATTCTCCTGGCCGGGAAAGAGCTGGGCATGGACCATGGGACCGAAACGGGTGCTGGAAACGTACCAGCGACCGCAATGCTCCTCGGGGAAATCGATGGCCTCGGCCGGACAGAAATGGACGCAGACGCCGCAGCCTTCACAGGCAATCGGATCGACCACCAGGCGGCCGCCCTCATCCCGGATGGCTTCGAAACGGCACCGGGCCAGGCAGTCCCCGCATCCGGTGCAACGATCCTCGGCAATCACGGCCCGATGGCCCGAATAGAAATCCTCGTCCCGCTCGTAGTCCGGGTCCAGCAGCAGGTGCAGGTCCGGGGCGTCCACGTCGAGGTCGCAAAGCACATGTCCCCGGGCCAGGTGGGCCAGAGCCCCGGTCAAGGATGTCTTGCCCGTGCCGCCTTTTCCGCTGATGATCGTTATTTCAAGCACGACGCGCCTCGATCCGTTCGCAAACCGCCAAATCCCGGATGCGGCCGACCAACTCGCCAAACGCCTCGGCATACTCCGGACAGGCCTCGATCACGACCCGGCCCTCGGAATAGGCCTGGGCCACCCGGCGGTCAAAAGGGATTTCCATGAGCAGGGGCAGACCCGTGGCCCGGCAGTAGTCGTAAAGCTGATTGTCGCCCAGACCGGCCCGGTTGACCACCAGCCCCATGGGCTTGCCCAGGGGCGCAAAGGCCTCCCGGGCCAGCTTCAGATCGTGGTATCCGAACGGGGTCGGTTCGCTGACCAGGACGATGACGTCGGCCCGGCGCACGGCATTGATGGGCGGGCAGCTCGTCCCGGGCGGCGCGTCGATTATGGCATCCCGTTCCGGGTCCAGATGCTTGACGACTTCCCGCATGAGCGGCGGGCTCATGGCCTCGCCCACCCGCAGGCGCCCCATGAGAAACCGGGCCTCTCCGGACCAGCCCCAGAGTACCTGGCCGAGTTCCCGCGTCTCCTCGGTGATGGCCCCGGTCGGGCAGACGGCCATACAGCCTCCGCAACCGTGGCACATTTCCGGAAAAGCGACCACGTATTCGCCCAGAACCGTAATCGCCTTGAACTGACAGATTTCGGCGCAGGCCCGACAGGCGTTGCACTTGGCCTGATCGGCCAGGGGCACGATCATGTCGGCCCGGCGGCCGCCTTCCATCTCCGGGTGAAGAAACAGATGCAGATTGGGCTCTTCCACGTCCAGATCGACGGCCTGGACCGGACCGTCCCAGGCGCGGACCAGGGAGGCGGCCACCGTCGTCTTGCCGGTGCCGCCCTTGCCGCTGGCCACGGCGACGATCATGTCCAGTGCCCCGATTGGGTCGGACGATCCGTGATTTCCACCTGACCGGCCTGATAGCGCTCGACCGCTTCCCGGACCTTCAGCCCGTCCACGCCCTGGCCGATCCGCATCCCGGCCGCCTTGAGGGCGGTAAAGGCCTTGGGCCCGACGAAACCGGACAGGACGATCTTGGCCCCGGAGCCCGCCGCGACCTCGGCCGCCTGAATGCCCGCGCCCTGGGCCATCTGCCTGGAGGCCGTATTGTCCAGGACCTCAAACTCCATGGTTTCCGGGTTCACGACCAGGAAATAAGCCGCCCGTCCGAATCGCGGGTCGACCGGATCGTCCAGAGTGCGCCCCTGACAACTCACCAGAATCTTTTCCATATACTCGACTCCATATTCTCGGCAGCCCGTTCCCGGCCATGATCGCCGGCTGGAAAGCCGGACCGCTCGTTAATGAACCTCAACCTCCGGTCCGCTCCAATACCGCGGCCACCACATCCGCGAACGGCTTGGTATCGGGCCGTCCTTGCTCCCCGGACTCGACCACCTCCTGGACAAAAGCCACGCTGCCCAGAAGCGGCACGCCGGCGGCTTCGGCCAGATGCGCCCCGCCGCCCGAATGGAACAGGCTGATGGCCTCGCCGCAATGGGGGCAGACCATGCCGTTCATGTTCTCGACCAGACCCAGGACCGGCATTTTGACCTGATGGCAAAAGTCCAGGGACTTGCGCACGTCGGCCAGGGCCACCTCCTGGGGCGTGGTCACGATCAAGGCCTGGGCCCCGGGAATGGTCTGGGCCACGGTCAGCGGTTCATCGCCGGTACCCGGCGGGCTGTCGATAATCAGAAAGTCCAGATCGTCCCAGACCAGATCGGATAAAAACTGACGGATGACACCGATCTTGACCGGCCCTCGCCAGATGATGGACCGGTCCCGGTCCGGCAGCAGCGGCCCGATCGAAACCACGGACAGGTTCTCGGACCAAGCCATGGGTTTGGGGTTCTCCCCGCCCTCGAACCGCTCCCGCATGCCCAGCATCCTGGGTACGGACGGGCCGTGCAAATCCACGTCGATCAAACCGACCTTGCGGCCGGCCTCGGACAAACCCACGGCCAGGTTGACGGCCACGGTGCTTTTGCCCACCCCGCCCTTGCCGCTCATGACCAGAATCTTGTGCTTGATCCGCCGAAGCGTGTTCTCGATGGCCTTGTCCTGAAGCTGCTGTTCGAATTGTTGGTTGACGTTGGGTCCACTCATTATCCTTGCCTCTCTTTTATAAGGTCTATGACATTCCCGGCTAATTCCTGGCAGGGCCCTCGGAGTCGCGCCGGCATTTCCCGGATCGAATCACGTAGTTGCCGCCGTCGATCCGCAGGGCTTGACCCAGCACCACGGCCCGGGCTATGCTCTGACGAGCCGCTGACAGAATGCGGCCCAGGGTCTGACGGGAAACATTCATCCGCTCCGCGGCCTGATCCTGATCCAGGCCCTCGATTTCGACCAGGCGAAGCGCCTCCAGCCCGTCGACCGCCAGAATCACCTCTTCGAGTTCGGTCATGGGCACCCCCCGGGGCTTGAAATAGGTAACCTGGGGCATCGTTTCAATAAACCGGCATTTCGGCGGCCGAGGCATTCTTCCCTCCGGGCCCTGTTTTGGGCCTATGCTCAAAAAATAGTCACTCGCCTCCGCATTGTCAAGGGCTTTTTGAGCCTGCGCTCATTTAATTCGATGGAGCTATCCCATGCCAAGCATCGAAGATGCCGTCGCCCTCGCGGCCTTGGCCCACAAGGGCCAGAAAGACAAGGCCGGCCAGCCCTATATCCTCCACCCGCTCCGGGTCATGTTGCGCCTGGACTCGGAAGCCGAGCGGATGACCGCGGTCCTGCACGACGTGATCGAAGATACGCGCTACACCCTTGAAGACCTGGCCGACTTGGGCTATGGCTCCGATGTCCTGGAGGCCTTGGACCGGGTTACCGAGCGGGACGACGAAAGTTACGACGAATTCATCGAACGGGCCGGGGGGCGCCCCGTCTCCCGTCGAGTCAAACTGGCCGACCTGGAAGACAATCTGGACGAAACCCGCCTGCCCCGCCTGACCGGCCTGGATCGGAAGCGGTTGGAAAAATATCGGCGGGCCCGGGCCCGCCTTCTGGAAATGAACTCATAGTCTGCTCATGGTGGAAGTCCGGCCGTCGCGGTCATGGCGGGACGACGGCGCCCGGCATACGCGGAGGCTCGACCGCGTCCATAACAATCGGTCAATGAAGAATCTTCTCGGCTTGAACGTCGTATTCCGCCACCAGCCGGTTTCTGCATCCCCGGCAGATGACCAGATCGATGGTCTGGGCCACGTCCTTGGCCGCCTCCCCGGGGGACTGCCGGGCAACGGCCTCGATCAGGCGTTCGAGTTCCATGTCAATATCCAGGTCCGGCTCCTCGATATATCCGTCAAAAGTGGAAACCAGTTCGATCCGGACCTGGTAGGCCAGTTCGCCCGGCGCGAGCGGGCGGCCGCACTTCTGGCACATCCCCTGGGCTCCCGAAGACGGACTCAATTCCAATTACCTGATTTTATTAATATAATAATACATCCCCTTAAAACTCGCCGCCTGGCGAAAAAAACTATTCAAGAATTGACCGATCTTGTCCGATAACTTTAACAAGATGGTGATAGAAAGGGATGATTCTTCTATGACAGCACATTAATTTCAGTAGAAAATACCCTTTTATTCGCAAAAGGTTAAACTTTCTTCCAGGGATCGCCGATAAGACAGGTAAATGCTTCACCACCGTCGTGCGGGCCGGAAGGACAGGGAAGCCGAGCAGCCAGGAGAAGTCTTATGAAGACTAACGATGTATTGCAAAAGGTCTTATTTAACATAGATCAAGTCTCCAAACTGACCGGAGTCAAAAAGACGACTCTCAGGTACTGGGAAAAGGAGTTTAACGACTTTCTGCAGCCGGCCCGGACCGATACGAACCGGCGCCAGTACAGTCTGGATGACGTCAAGAAGGTCGAGACTCTGAGAACCCTGATCGAGGTGGAGAAGTACAAGTCCATCGGCGTCAAAATGAAACTCGGTCTGGTCGATGAATAGACCTGCCCCCGACGGGGGCTCCCGAAACCGAGTATAATCGATATTTTCCTGGCTTCCGAGAG
>Ga0180009_10003360_pt1 | contig 18235 bp, 36 predicted proteins | sample OS_PC_MetaG_FD_123537 | JGI IMG/M metagenome (GOLD analysis project Ga0180009, IMG submission 123537) | Groundwater microbial communities from the Aspo Hard Rock Laboratory (HRL) deep subsurface site, Sweden - OS_PC_MetaG | ecosystem: Environmental > Aquatic > Deep subsurface > Groundwater... | reverse complement strand
TCTTTTCCAAGAATCACCATACATCTCTTTTTTCTTATCAAACTTAATTCTACAATCATTAATTATAGGTAAAAAGTTTGCTGAAAAATCATTATTTTTAGTTTCAATCATTGTCTTGCTCCCATAGTTTTGTTATTTCTTCTATTAGTTTTTTTACTTCGATAGTCATTTCTTCTCCAACAGCACAAGAAGAATAAAATCTTTCTCCTCTTTGTTCAATAAAGCCTAAATTTTTTAAAATTTCAATTAATGTTATTGGTAGCATATTATTTCATCTCCATATTTTTCTTTTTTAAATAAATAATATTTCAGCCCTCTATTATTAGGGAGTGTTGTTTCTTTTTAATTTCTCTTTTAGATTCCTTATAATTATCAATGTAATGATCAACAGGTCTAAAAACCTTCATTCTCTCATCTCTTTGCTGCAAAACCCTAGCATCTCGAAGGATATAACCACTTCGCTTACGCTTTTTAGTATCAGTAGCACCATTAGGTCTGCCAAGCTTTCTACCTTTCATCTTAGCCCTAGCCAAACCTTCTTTAGTCCTTTCAGATATTAAATTCCTTTCAAACTCAGCAAAAGCAGCCAAAATATGAAACTGCAACTTACCAGCAGGAGTAGAAAAATCAATGTTATCACTTAAACTCTTAAAGATAATACCTTTATCATGCATCTCTTTAATCTCCAATATTAATTCAGTAGTACTCCTAGCCCAACGATCTAAACGCCAAATACAAACACCATCAAACTGTTTACGCCTCAAAGCCATTAAAACCTCTTGTTTAATAGGTCTAGTCTTACGAGTAGTCTCTTCTTCTTCAAAAGTAATATAATCCCAACCCTCACGATTAGCATAGTCCTCAAGCTTTAAAACTTGATTCTCAGTAGTCTGAGAATGAGTACTGACACGACAATACAAAGCCATCCTAAGCTTCTTTTCTGTTGTTTCCATTCCAATCATACCTCTTACATCTAGGACAAGCCTTAGGATCAACTTTACCAATCCAAGAATATCCACATATTTTACATTTATGTTCCATTTTAATATTAATAATATTATTAACTATATAAATATTGTTGTACTAAAGTATATAATACCCCCCTAAATAATTATTTTTGATAATTCCAAACATTTTAACCTTAAACCCCCCCTTTCATAACGATATATAACTAATGGTCGTTTATTACCCTATAATAACTATTCACAATTAAACAAACACCTAAAAAAAACACTACATCAATCAAACTACCACACTCAACAAAAACCATTGCAACAAAAATAATAAATAAATTGAACCAAAACAAAAACCACTTAACAGTTTCCATAACCTTACACCACCTGAACATCCTTAAACTTACAACAACTACAAAGATAAAAACCCTTTTTACCCTTAACAACATAACGAAAATTCTTAGACTTACCAGTAAACCACAAACTACAACCACAAACACCACACCTAAAACTCAAAAACTGCTTATTCAACCAAACCACCTCTTAACTCTATGTTTCTTTCTAAAACTAACATAATCCTTAAAAGTTAAGTTTATCATCTCTCCAAAACCCATATCACCAAACCTATCAGTAAAAAACCAATAATAAACCCTCCATAAAACATTGTTCAATCTCATATTTATTTGCCTCCTAAAACTTTTATATAAACAGGGTACACGAACAAAAACAATAACAACAAACTAGAATTATAACCGATAAACTCATTAACCAAATTAAACCTATCATAATCAGACAAAACAACACTAAAACCACCAACAGGAACTATACAAGAAGAAAAAGAAAAACTTTTAAAACTAAAAGTGTTAAAAGACCGACCACCAACATACTCACAAACCACCCCATGCAACTTCTCATGAGTAAAAGTCAACATAACAAACACTACAAAAACTAACAACAACAAAACAATAACAGACTTCATCTATACTCCACCATCTCAAGCTTATATTTTATCTGACTCCTATTAACTATTTCACCAAACTTATTAGCATCACCCTTAAACACCACCCTACTACAATTCTCCAAACACACAACAACCCTATGTATTACACTAGTATTTTCATCTTTTCTATAAGTATATATCCCACCTAGTTCTATATCATCATCCTCACCAACCATTGACAAATAAGTTTTATCATTACAATCCAATGTTAAACCCATACTATTACTCTTACAACTCACTTTAGATGTTTGTGTATATGTTTCTAATTCTCCAGTACCAATATTCATAGTTATAATTGTTTTAGTAGCCATCGCACCCAAAAACCCTACTATCATTGATAAAATTACTAGTATTACCACTATCCTCAACCTATACTTAATCATTCTTTATCACACCTCATTTTACACCACCCATTATTAAACTCCAGCAACCATTACAAAACCAATGCTGATGAAACAAAACACCCTCAACACTAGAAACCCTACCAAAACCCTTAACAACACCCCTACGAACACCCTTACGAACAACCACGAAAGACTCATCACAAACAGTACAACACCTAAACATCAACAAACACCACCAAACCTGTTAAACAAAAAATTAGAGACAAACAAACGATAATCAAAAGACATAGAAACAAAAACAGACTCCAACTTAAAAACATCATCCAAAACACAAATATTCTGCTCACACCAACGAACAATATCAAAATCACCCATTAAAGCAGCCTGATTAGTAAGATAATTAACAGCGAAAGAAGGATCAGAAAACTCCACATTACGCTCATCATAAACCTTCTTCAAAACCTCATTACGAAACTTACCCTTAACACCAATAGAATCAATAAAAGACTCATGCTCAAACTTATTATCCTGAACAGAAAAATTAATAATCTGAAAACTAGAAGAACCACCAAAACGATTAATCAACAACTTTAAAACACTAGAAGTCTGAGAAATCTTACCAACCAACACCTTAACAATATCATCCCTAGCAGACTTTAAACGAACAACAAAACGCTTATCAACATCAACCATATTAATTAACTCAACACAATTCTTCTTAATAGTAACCCTACAACCACCAAACAACTCTTTAAACATTAATTCACTACTATTTTTGACAACAACCGACCCCCCAAAGGTCGGTTTAACAGGCTTCACATAATCAAAATATACACGACAATTATGAGGTTGATAAAACACGTAAAAACCACGAAAACCACGCTCACCAACCGACACTCGGTTTTTAGAAGTTTCCTGTAGAACCTTATCAAAAATAGGCTTAACCTTATCACGAACATACCCCTCAACATTCATCAGAAACAACCTCCACAGGAAACAGAGGAGGGAGGGTGGTTGATTTCAGAGCAGCAGAGAAACATTAGTATGAGGGTGAATGATTCTGCTGCAACTGTCAACTTTTTAAGAGGTGTGGTGTTTTTAAGGATTAATGACTGGTTATAGAATAACGAGACTAGCGAGAAAGCCCACTTGTAACCAAGCCACACAACCATTCTTAAATCAACCTCTTACAATACCACTTACAATCTTCGTTAAAACAATGATAACTCCAAAACTTTAAAGAGACAAAAATGTTAAAAACATTACCAATGTTAAAATAACCCCTCTTCAACAACTGACCACAAACAGGACAAAACAATTCCAATCTCTGTTTTTTAGTCATTTTTATTTAAAGGTCTTAAAGAAAGACTGCCATCTTCTTGTATTTCAGACGATACTAAATCTCCTTTTCCTATGTTGTGATTTCTAACCCAATCTATTGGTAATGAAATAAAAAAAGAGTAGTTTGCACAAACAATTTTTCTTGGTTTATATTTTATTTTCATTTTTTATTCCATTGTTTACTTATTTTTTACAATCTTCTAAACATCCAAATCTTCTATCTATAAATCCATTTAATAATGTTCCACACCATAAACATAATTTCACTTTTAAATGCCCAACATCTTCAATAGCATCATTTTCAGGTCTAATATCACAAAGTTCAGTATAATCTGATAATATATTACCTTTATTATCAATAACTATCTCTTCAAGTTCTTCTTCAGTTCTTTTACAAATCCAACATCTTTTCTCAATATCAATATCATCATTTAAAATTATCTTAACTCGTTTACCCAACATAGACTTCGGTAATGAAATCATAGCACCTGTTGAACCATTAGTCTTAACTAAAAAATTATTTCTTAAAACATCTTGTATTGTTGAATTTCTTTTCATCTTCTATTCCTCCCTTTTCACCCATTCTATATTATAAGTTTTCTTATCACCAATCTCTTTATAACACAACTCTAAATAAGCACGACTATAAGCATGACTCTGAATAACCTGAACAACACCATCAGGAATGAAATAAATCCTAGTAGGCTCACCACGAGCAATATTACCAAAATTATCAGATATAATAATCTCACAAATAGTCATTTACAAATCATCCTCTAACTTCTTAGTGCATTCAAAACACCTATACTTCCGAGGTTCAATATCAATAATATACATCTTCAAAGTCCTATGAGCCTTATCAAAAGTGTCAATACTAGCCACCAACCGACGACGACAATCAACACAACGCTTACGCATCACAAATCACCCTTTAACTGTTTCTTCCCACAATGAGGACAAATAACCTCACTATCAAATATTATTATGTTCGCACAATTATAGCAATACCTCAAAATAACTCACCCCACTTCTTAAACAAACAAACAGGGAAACTACAAGTTATCTCATTAACAGACGAGCAAAGACCACTACCATCCCTACGATTATAAACGTTACGAACCTCCTGAACCCTACGCAAACCATATTTATCACAAAACTTTTTAACCAACAACACAGGAACACTATAAACCTTTCCATCATCATACACGAACAAGAAGTAATCAACCTTTTTAGCAACAGCCAAATCCAAGTAATCCTCATTGATAGACTCGCCAACAGAGTTAAAAATAGGGTTAGCAGCCACGAAAGACGAGAAAACCTTGTTGAAAGACATGAAAAACTCTTTCTTATACAAAACGTAGAACGAAGGAACACCAAGCACATCACTAGGAGGGAAGAATAACCCATGACGACCACTATTGAAACTAGATAAGAAGAAATGAAACCCATAAGACTTATGAAGCAACACGCCAACCCTTTGTAAAGCGTTATCAACCAACTTTAAAGACTGACTCATACATCATCACCCTTTTTTAAAGGTTTATAAGTCTCACCAGACAACGACAAAACACATAAATCACTATTATTATCATAATAAGTGTCAGAGCAATAATAACCATTACAACAATAATCCCTAGTCAAATTAGCATTTATAGACGCTTCAACCTTTAACTTAGACAAAACAAGAGAAAAAATTAATAAAAAAACTAATAAAGCGATAACAAACATAACATTATCAGTTATTGTCATTCATCACACCTATCCTTTTTCCTTTCTCGAACAGCACTCATAAACTCTGAATCGAACACTTGACTATCCTCACTCATTCTTCTTCCTCTGATTCTAAAGGTAAAGGAACTCCGACAGTTCCCCAACCACTCTTTATATTAAATCTTTGTCTCAAAGCTCTTTTTAATAGTATTGATTTCATCTTTCACACCTCTTAGTGTTATCATACTCATCCTGACAGAAACAATCGAACAAAGAAAGATTATCCCTTATGAACTGATCCTTCAACTCTTGAAGGTTAACACCCTTCCAATCTAAAAAATCATTATCTAAAGGCATTTTAAACCACTCCTAAGCATTTTCACGTTAAAACGCCCTTTTAAAGCTGAAATGTCGCCTTTATTGTTGAAAGCTATGCATTGTACTGTTTTAACAAAAACCTTTTTAAAATCGTTTTCTCGCATTGTTAAACACCTCGCAATTGTTAACAAATACATTATTGATAGGCTAGTATATAAACATTGTGGTAATAGAAACTATATTATACAGTAGTTATTAAGTGTTTTCCTCCTTCATCTTAGCAACACAAGAATGAACAGTACCAACAGAAACACCCAACTCCTGAGCAATAACACGAACATTAAAACCCTTACCACGCAAAACCACCACATCCTCAAAATAAAGCTCAACCAAAGACTTACGCTTAGAAGAACCATGAACAACCTCATCCAAAACACTATCAACCAACTTATCCTTCTCAAAAGTGTAAGCCTCCAACAAAGAACCCTTATAATCAGGAAAGTTAGACCTGTGAACAGGTTTAGCCAAAAACATAGACTTAACCTTACGATTCTCATTATAAGCGTTCAAATAAGAAATGCCAACCTTAGAAAACAACCGATAATGACCACGCTTATCAATCCAAACCAACCCACGAAGACGATTCTCACGAAAATACTTATTCAAATAAAAAAAGTTGGGAATAATAATAACAGAGAAAAACTTTTTAGAACGAAAAACATTAAACAACTTAGTCAAATCACCAGACAAACGAGACATGTGCTGACGACTCTCAAGAGTAGTAGCACCCTCATCATAAATATTCATGTCAAAAGCCTTTAAAGACTTAAAATTCTTAATCCAAACAGAGTAATCACTAGCAATCTGCTTAGACAAACCCTTAGAAATCTTTTGCTTCAAAACAATCCTATACCAAGTATCCAACAACTGCAAAGCCCAACGAGACTTACCAGTACCAGTATCACCAACAACCACCAACAAATAATCCCAATCCCTCTTCAAATGCTCGTAAACATTGTTTAAAAAAACAACCATACGAGTATCATGCTCATAAAACATTTTTCCTCAACAACCTCGCATGAGCATCATGAATAGCATTGATAGACAACAACGCAACAACCTCACAACCACTCAACTTAGACAACTCCTTACGCTTAAAATCAATGAACGACAAGTCATCACCAAAATTCTCCTGAGACAAACGCAACTCAAAATCATTATAATCAGGAGAAGTCTTCAACCACAAATCCAACTCGACAAAAGCCTTAGGCAACTCAGACATGAACTGCTCAAGAAGAATTTGAAACTCAACCTTACGCTTATTAAAAAGTATTTGCTGACGAACATTCAAACTATTAGAACCCAAAGATTTAACGTAATCACCAATAGTAGCAACCAACTCACCAAGATAAGCCTTAGAAGAAAAATTGTAAGGCTCAATGAAATGAAACAAAGCCTTATAAGCAAAGAAACAACGCTTATAATCACCACCAATAGCGAAAGAAATAGCGTTATCCCACAAATTAACGATTTTCTCCTTCAAAAACAAATCCATGTCACGCAACTTTAAACCAGCGTTATCATTATCACTATCCTTATTCATAACAACCCCTCCAAACTACTTTCATTCATAAAATATCCCTCCAAACTACTCTTATCTCTTTTTCTTAGGTCTATCGTAAATATCCTTCTGCACAACAGAATGAGGAAATTGACCATGTTCAGTTAAACCATCAATAGCAACCTCACTTCTAGGGTGTTTCTTAGCCATACGTTTAGCCAATTTTTTAGCTCCACTCAAATTCATACCACTCTTACTCACACCAGTAGCACCCCATAAAACAGCGTAACCATGGGTTGCTTTCCACTTAACATTCTTTCTTCTTTTTTTCATTTTCTTTTATTCCTCCACTACTCTTATTTCCTTTTCTTATTTTTCCCTCTAATATCACCAATTGAACCGAAGTTTCCAAATCTTTTCCCTCTAGCCACCAACTGTCTATCTTTGAAAAAAGTTTTTCTAGATGGCTTTCCAAAAAATCTATTTTCAATAACAGTAAAATCTTCTTTGAGAAAATTCCTAATCATAGCACACTCTCTAGCTTTACTTGCACTCTTAAACTCTTGAGACACTTTCTTTCTACCTTTATAATAATCCACTGAAAAAGTGTTTTGCTCTTTAGGAAAAGCTTTTTTAACAATCTTTCTTCTTTTTACCATCTTCTTTTATTCCTCCAAACTACTCATTCTTATTCATCCTCAAAAAATAAATACCAGCCAAACCAATAGCCTCAACCACTAAAACACCATACATGAAAACCTCAGACACAAAAACAACGCTGACAAGCTTACCAGCGAAGAACAACAACAAAGACAAAACAACCACGATATGCAACGACGACAACAAAGACTTACCAGTATCCTGAGTACGATTAATCATAACCCACAACGAAACAATAAACACCAAACACAAAAAAGCGTAAACAAACAAACCACTAGTCGCAGAATTAACATCATAAACCAAACCAACCAAAGGATTATCAAACGAAGCCAAACCAGAAAAGTTATACTTAACCATTACAAAACCACCCCGAAATCACTACTAACAACGAAAGAATCAGAATTATTAAAAGGAAGAACACAAGAAATGATGTTATCATCCTCAACCAAGACACCACTAACACATAAAGCCCTAGCACCATCATAAAAACCCTGCTCATAACTCAAAAAAACAACAGCTAAAATGATGAACAAGTAAACAAACACACAAACAACGAATTTAACACTCATACAGCACCATCCCCCCTCCAAAACCTCAACAACAAAATCGAGATGTAAACAACTAATAAAGAAGTTAAGAAAATAAGAACAGGAATAGCAGCATCGAAAGTGTTAGCGACAGACTTGAAAAACTTGATAAGAATATTCTTAGACAACAAATTAAGAATACCAACCGACTCATCACCACGAGTATCAACCTGATCAGCAGGATTAATAAGTAAAGAACTAGTGTTATCAAGCTTCTGAGAGAAATCACCCTCCAAAACCTTAAAACTAGAAAGATTAGACTCTAAAGTATAAAGATTAGAAGACACTATGCCACTAGAAACATTTAACCTATAATCAGACTCCAACATGAAAGCAGAGAAACCAGTAATGACGAACACCAAGAAAATCACCCCTAAAACCAAGTCACCAATCTTCCTAGCCATTCAAACCACCATCCCCCTTAATCCTAGCAATCAAAAAACTAATAACTAAGAACACCAAGAAAATAGAGTAATTAACATTCTTAAAAACAACCCCCAACACCCCAAGAATAACAAACACGAAAGAACCAAACAACACACTAACAGTGGGACTAGATAAGAAGATGAAGAAAGAAACCAAACAAAGCAAGAAAGCCACGAAGTAACCAGTAACACCCCAATCAATACTACCAACCAAGACGCCAACCCTCATAACGATAGAACTATGAAAAACCCCATCAATAAACCCACTACCAGTGAAAACGTAAGACAAATTACCAGAAGTTGAAACACCACAAATCAACGTGCCAGTAGAAGTGGAAGAACAATTATTACAAACAAGAGACATCTCACCACCACGATAAACCCTTAAACAACCAAGATGACTAACATAATCATCATCAGAAAAGAAGAAACGAAAATAACCACTAGAATCATTAATCCTAATATAAGAAAGATTAGAAGACACACCCTGAGCAACGTTATAAGACAACCACTCATTAACACCAAGAATGTCAACAGCGAAAGAAATACCATTAGTAACATCCTCAGCGAAGATTAACTTCTTATTAAAATCACTATTCATAACCCCAAAAACAATGTCACCACCATACTTTAAAACGTGATTGTAAAAAACAGTCGAGACAACGTAATAAGCCTCAGCCCTACCCTGAAAGTCAGTCTTAACAACCTGATCAGTAACCCAAGCATTACCATCCCAACGCTGAACGATAACCTCAACACCAGACAAAACAGTGCCAAACTTATCAGTCACAGAAATTAATACTAGAGAAGAACCAGTAGTGTTCTGCAAATACAAATCAATAGTTTCATTAGTTTCATTATCAACATCTAAAACGTAACTACCCTGCTCAAACCCATCAGCAGAATAAATAATAGTGTACTCACCACTAGACAAATTAAAAAAAGAAACATCACCAACAGAAGTAGATTTATTATTGGGAGAAGAACCAATCAACTGAACATTAACCAAACCATTAAACAAAGAAGAATTACCCCACTCACGAAAATTAAGAGTAAGATTATTAAAAGTATTCCAAATAATAGCTTCCTCATAAATCCTCATACCAGTACCTAAATATTTTAACTGCTGCCAATCAGAACCATTATAACAACTCCAAGTTGATTGAGAGGCTGAACTAGAAGCAATTTTAAACTTTAAAATATTAGTATTAAAACAATTAAAAGGTAAAGATAAATTCTCAGTAAACAAAGGCTCACCACCCTTAATCTGCCACAAAGCACTAGTAGTATTAAAAGAAGGTTTAGAATAATTCATATAAATATAAGCAGTACCCCCAAGAGTCCAACCATAAGTATTCCAATCACCATCAAACATATTAACAACATCACGCCAAACAGTGCCATTAGGATCAATCCTATACCTATCAAAATCCTCATCATAAACATATAAAGCACTAGCCAAGTTAACAACTAACAACAACATTAACAAACCTAAAAAAACTTTTTTAATCAAGAAAACACACCCCCACCCTCCGACTTAGTCAACAAAGCAACCCCCACGATGAAAGCGTAACCCAAAGTGAAATAAACGAGCTTATCCATAATGAAAGGAAGAAATGTTAAACCAGAGAAAACAGTCATGATAGAAGCGTTAGAATAAAAACCATCCCAAATATTAGCCACAAACATAGAACCAACCACTAAAAACAACAACGCAAAAAAAGCCAAAATGATAAACTTAGGACTAGAAGGAATTAAACGAGCAGCGACAACGCTGAAAACCACGAAGACAACGAATATGAACAAGAACAAGTAATCCAAACCATTAGGAACATTAGCATTAACAGATGCAGACGCTTGTTTAGAAATATTAGGGATGACAGACTCATTCATAACCTGAATATTAGAATTCCAATTAGAAATGAATAATAACACGAACCCAGCCACGAACATAAAAGCTACAACGAACCGAAGCCACTCACCAACATCAGGGAAATTACCACTCTTATTCATAACAACCCCTCCGAACACTAATCTTAGGAATCATTAAATACTCATCAATAATCTCAACCTGAGTCTTACCACTAATAACCCTCTTAGCATCAATCAACCTCTTAGCACGAAAACTAACCCTAACCAACAAATCACCTGTCATCATCAACCTCCTTACCAAAAACGTTCCTGATAAGATACAAAGCGTAAAACCAAACAACAGCAATCAACGCAAAACCATTAACCGAGAAGTAACCAATAGCCACAGGCAAGAAAGACGAAGAATCAGACTTGTTAAGAGTGATAGCCAAAGGCAAGAACCCCAAAGCAAACACGTTAATAATAGTCAACAAGAAAAACATGACACGAACATTAACCAACTTCTTACTCTTAATACTAAAAGCGATGAACCCAAACAAACCAACCATCCCAAGCAAACTAACAACGATAGCTAACCACACAGGATCATCACCATCCTCAACGTAAACCTCACGAGTACTACCATCACAAAGCTTAACAATGTAATCCCCCCCAGACTGGTTGAAAGTCAAATAATAAACAGAATCGTTCAAAAAAGATAAGTTTCCAACCTCTACAACGCCAGACAAGTTCATGATAGAATAATCGTAATTTGAACAAGAAATAGAAGGTGTAACCAACGAACAAGCCACTAAAGAATAAAACTTGTCCTCGCAAAAACTTAACGAAAAAACTTGAGGAACGAATAAAAATACCAAACAAACTATTATTAAAAACTTTTTCATTTTCCATTTTTTAGTCGAAAACATTATAACCATACATTTTAAAATATAAATACTTTTCTATTTTTAACCAGTAAACACTGCAGCACAACCACTCTCTATTATTACTCCACAACCACTCCCTAACAATTTTATACAGCTTATTAAAGCACTCTCAGTTGCTAATTTAGGAATGTAAACCCTTAATGGTACTCCTATTCCACTCATATTATAAGCTCCTCCAGTATCATGCCTAATAATGGGTGCTGACAAATTTAACTGTACATCACCAACAATCTTCTGTGTTATATTTATGAAACTCTGAGTGAAACTACTACCAGCAATCAAATCAATATTAATAGTCGAACCATTATCAAAAGTATCATCTAAGTCTAATATTGCAGAGTTAAAATCTATACCACCATCATTAAACACGAACACACTATAATTAAGCCTAACCTCACTATCATTATAACCAAAGAACTCAACAGAATCCCACATATAAACACTAACATCTTCTAAACTAGTTCTAGTAGCATTACGAACTATTAAATTATCAATGTAACCATCCTCATTAGTATTATCAGGAACTATTGAGATTCCTTTATAACCACCAGTCATAGTACCACGATTAACAAAAAGCCCATAATAAACACCATCAACATATAATTTAAACTTTCCATCAGAACCATTAAGAATGTAATTAACATTATAATTAGTATTACTTGAAATAGCTAAAACGTTTTTATCAGTAGAAGCATTAAAACAAGTGACGTAACCATCACCAAGAGCAACAGCCGCTCCATGAACAACGCTAGGACTAGCACCAGTCCAAGCAAAATACCAAAGTTTCTCACTAGCAGTAGTTGGCATACGAGCAATAAAAGACACATTATAATAACCAGTACCAGAATTATTAAAACTAACATAATTATAAGCACTCGTAGTACCACTATAACCCTCTTTAGCACCCTCCATATTACCATTACTAGTAACAGCCATGTTACCCCCCTTAGTCCAAGTAGGGTTTAACAAGTCACCATCCTCAAAAGTATCAACTAAAAATATTGTAGGATCATTAGCAGAAACAAAACTACTCATTAGTAATATACTAAAGAGTAATAACAAAAACTTTTTAATCATAACAAACCCCACCCCACAACTCATCAAGATTACTCTTAATCATTTTCCACCATTTTTTCATATATGTTAAACTCTTGTTTTCCAAGTTCATATTTTATAGTCTTTATTAGTTTCCAAACTTTCAAACTTTCATTATTACTTATCCAATCAGTGTACTTTCTAAGGTAACAATTAGGACTTATTAATAAAGTGTTTTCATCAGTATTACTACAAAAGATTATCACATACTTCTCTGAAGCTTGAAATAATTGTTTTAAATACCTCTCATAAACATCTTGCTCTATCAAATGAAATAACACTTCTAACGATAATGTTAATTCAGCTTTATAAAACAATTCTACTCTAGGATTGTAAACGTGAAAACTCTTAGTTTCATCTCCTTTCATCTTTTCTTTACACCAACTTATAGCTATTCCTGAAATGTCTAATCCAACATAATTTGGAAACTCGAATAAACTAGCTTGATTCCCATCCCCACAACCAAACTCTAAAACAGTTTTAACACCATTATCCTTTACAAACTCATTCAACACTCTCGCTTTAAAATCTGCATGAACACCATAAGAACCAAATCCTGAATTATTACCTCTCTTATACTTATTAATCCAAACCCTCTCACTATCAGGGAATAGTTTCTTCCTATAAAAACCTTCTACCACTCTTTTAACACTATTAATTATACTCATTCATAAAAACCCCTTACCAATATCACCACTATCTCTTTCTTCATCTTCAACAAGTCACCCCAGTCAAATTATTCGCGATAACCAAATCAGTACCATTAACGAACATACAAATATTATCACCCAAACTAAACTTTATCTTACCACTAACTGTGATATTCTTAGTGATTGTTGCTTCATCAAAAGTAACATTACTAGCTTTTAAAACATTCTGATCCATGTCAAACAACTCATTAGCACCCTGACCAGTGTCAAGAGTTGTAACACCACTAATAGTATTATCACTTAATGATAAAGGAACATTAAGAATTAATGCATTAGCACTACTATTTAAAAAAAATGCGTCAATAACACCATCTGTTTCCATATAAATATTCATGTCATTACTATTATCATTAAAAACTATTTTAGTGCCTGTCTCAACGTATGAAATAGCTGCTTTAGAATTTAAAAATTGTATTGTTCCAGAACTTGTGAATGATAAGTAATGATTCTTATCAACATAATTTTTGATTGAACCTGTTAAAAGAATATTTGCAGCCGTTCCTGATAAATTCAAAACATCTATTGCTCCATTAAGTCTTAAAGCTTGATGTTCAACAACAGAACCAGTCATTAAGTGTTGCCCTGTGTTATACAATAACTCTGTATCAGTAATACCATCATCTGTTATGTCAGCTATACTATCCCACCAATCAGCATCAGTAACCTGAGATTCAGTAACCCTCAAACCACTCATCACCAAACCAAGATTACCAGATTCATTCCTCAAAACAGTAGTGTTCAAAGACCAACGAGAAACATCAGAATCAATGTCACTTCCACAAGTTAACTTACCATCACCATCAGTTTTTAATGTGCATGTAGGATACTGGTAAAACCACACACCAGAACCATGATCAACCTTAAAAATATCTGTTGTACTATTCTTTAAAAGAAAATAAGGGTTTAAGCTACCATCAGCAGGACAGTATTCTCCTTCCAAAGCGAAAACATAGTTTAGAGATAGAACTAAACAAAACACTACTAAAATCGCTTTGAAAAGCTTAAAACCCATCTTTCAAAGACCCTCCTAACTAGCCAACACTATAATAAAATTACCAGTCGCATCAATCGTTGCGTTAGTCGCAACTCCTGCTCTCATAAGCTTTTTACCATTCAAATCTAAGTCTCCACCGAGTTGAGGTGTAACGTCTTCAACAACATTCTGCAAGTAAGTCGCATCCAAAGTACAACCACCAGCATCACCAGTACAAGTAAAGTCACCAAAGTCTTCACTAGCCAACTCAGCACTACTTATGTCCACTCCAAAGTCGTTATCCAAGTTTAAAGTATTTCCTGCCCAAGTCAAACCTGTGCCATCTGTTATGGTTTCGTTTGCCCAGTGCCATTCAAAGTCTCCTGTGCTACTCTCATAAGTTAATACTTTTTCATCCACTGCACTATTAACTGCTTTCAAGTCAGCTTCAGTCACCTTATCATTTCCTATCGCAGTCACTCCAGCATTAGTAATTGTTACATCCCCTGTCATTGCTACTGCTGCTGCCACGTTTCCTGCACTACCAACTAGTATCTGTGCAGATGTTAAGCTTATATCTCCAAGTGCATTCCACCAATCATCTGCCACTACTAAGTTTTCTCCTACACAACTTAAATGGTCTCCTGCTTCATCTGTTACTTCACTGCAGTCAAATTGTATGTTTGCTGCATTCCCTGTATCATCATATGTATAGTTTACTCCTTCACCACCTGTTATCACTGCTAGTGCTGCGTCTTGCATTTGTTCTGTACTATTACCACTACTAGTTGCCACTTCACACGCTAAGTTTCCACCACTAACATATAACCTACTTCCACTCGCACAAACAGTAGTGAAGTTAATCTCACTCTCAGCAATGTCATTAGCAACGAAAACAGTTGTTCCACTACTAAAATCCACTATGCCACTGCTGTACGTGCAGCCTGTTAAGGCACAGTATGTACTACTAAGTAGTACGTTGTTCTCATATATGGTCCCACTAGCATTAACATTTCCACTAGTATCAACTATGAAAATGTCAGTACCAACAGGTTGTTGTATCTTAAAATTACCAGCAAAAGCCATAGGCAAAATTGCTAACAACATTAAGATACTAATCGTTGTTTTATTCATTTTTGTTCTACCTCCAAACTATTCTTTACAAAAACCTCAGTCAAACACAAATACTCCTTACAACTCCTAATAGTAGAAGTGTTAATGTCAACCAAAGGAACGTCATAATACTGAGAATTATAAAGAATCTGACAAGACATACCACTCTTCTCACTGTTCAACTTACAATTCTTAGCAACCCACTCCCCCTCAGAATACCAACTAGTACAATTCTTAGCCACACACTCCCAACGACCACCATTCAAAACCTCGATAGGAAAATTAGTTTTCTCATCCAAAAACTTCAACTTGTTATTAGTCGAAACAACACTCGCAGCCACTAAAACAATAGCCACGACAAACAAAACATACATTAAAACATCCTTATCCTTTTTCATGTTAACACCACCACCAAATCCAAACCATCCTTCTTAATCTTATAACCAGCCAATGTTAAATTCTCAGAAATATTAACATCATCACTAGCCACACTACCACTATTCAAAGTATCACTAACAATCGAAGCACTATTAATAGAAACAGCACTCAAAGAACTAGTATTAATAGAGTTAGCAAAAACGTTATTAACATAGATACTACTAAAATGATAAGCAGGACCACCCAAAGAGTATAAACCAGTAGTCTCAGGAGTAACATTCCTAACAACAGCCAACCCCTGAACCAATAAGTAACCAACACTAGTCAACTCATTACCACCCATATCCAAATTACCACTCATAACATCACCACTCTCATTAACCCAAATATCAGCCACGCTATCAGCAGATATACCAGTCAAATGAGACCCATCACCAAAATAAGAACCACTAATAACAATGTTAGAAGCATTAATCAAAGTAGCATTAACACCACCAGACAAATTCCAAATACCATCATCATCATAATAGAAAACAACACTACCACTACTAAAAGCCCCACTACCAGTCCAAGACTCAGCAGAAACCAAAGGAATTAAAAGTAGAAGAATGAAAAAACCATTCCCCCTAAACAACTTTTTAAAACCCTTAACTAGGCGGTGAATTAGCATTAGCTTGTTTATCCTCAACTTTCCTCAACATATTCTCAGCGAAAGAAGGAGACTGAACACTCGAAATCAAACCATCAGCCTTCTCACTCCACTTATCAGTAACATACTTAACAGACTCATTATTCTTATTAGTAGTGTAAACAACAATCATAAACACGATAATAAGAGTAGCACCACTCATAATGTAAGAACCATACTTATCCCAGAAACTAGCACCATCACCCCTCAAACTCTGCATCCTCTTAGCATGAGAACGATTAAAACGCATAGCCTCCCTAGCCTGTTGATTAACACCCAAAGGCTCATTATACTCAACCAACTCCTCAACAGTCCTCAAAACAGGCTTCTCAACCTCAACACCATCAACAACTACTAACTCAACCTTAGCCTTACCATTCTTATCAAGAACAGGTCTCTCAACCAACTCACGACGAAACCAAACACTATCCTTCAAACGAGACATAGGACGAAAATCATCACTAGCATACTTACAAACCATTAAACACTTACCAAACTTAATATCAGCAAAGAAATCATCACTACAAACATCACTAATAGGAATCTTATCCTTACCAATAGCGATGTAAGTACCCAACTCAGAATCATTCTTCTCAACACCCCTAGTGAAATACTTAAAAATCTTATCACGACCAACCCTTTCAAACAAGAAAACCCTGATAACATTCTTCTTAGCAAACAACTTAAACCAAAGAAGCCAAACAAACCCTAAAACAACAGCTACAACCAACAAAACAATACTAAAATTAAACAAATCCATCTTACAAACCCCCCTCCTCATCCATACGACCAGGAATAGTAATTCTAGGAGCTTTAAAACGCTCCCTATGACGCTTCATACCACCACGCCTAGCAATCCTAAGAGTGATGTACAAAACATCATACAAACGAGTAGCAATAGAAGAAAGATTAGACTCAGTAGGCTTAACACCCCACTCACCCCAAGAATCCTCCAACTTATCACCAAAATTCTCAGACGCACGACTAGAAATCTCAATAATATCCTTATCCTCCAAATCAGACAACTGCATGTGAATAGAAACCCTAGTAGAAATCTCCTGAATAAACTCGGAAGCACCCAACTCATTCATAACCTTAGGCTTAACAGGATCAACAGTCCAAACACCAGTCTCCTCATCCAAAGACTCACCCAACAACTCATGATAAACCCTGTCAAGAAAAGGATTAGTATCTAACTCCCACCTAGTAGAATCAGCCTGTTCAGCAGGAGGAGACTTATCAATACCATCATCCAACACTTGACCCTGATAACCAAAATTGTTCAACGCAACTCCACCCCAGTAAACAATTTAAGACGAGTATCAATCTTAAAAGGTCTAATAATAGTCGGAGAAAAAATGTAAGGCAAAGGCTTAAAAACCTTAGGCTTAAACAGTTTAATCCTTTTATACTTTTTAAAATGAAAACTAGGAATTATGATTTTATAAATCTTACTAGGACTAGGAGAAGGACTAGGAGACTTAGAAGGAGAAGGACTAGGAGACTTAGAAGGAGAAGGACTAGGAGACTTAGAAGGAGAAGGACTAGGAGACTTAGAAGGAGAAGGACTAGGAGACTTAG
>Ga0180009_10003359_pt1 | contig 18236 bp, 16 predicted proteins | sample OS_PC_MetaG_FD_123537 | JGI IMG/M metagenome (GOLD analysis project Ga0180009, IMG submission 123537) | Groundwater microbial communities from the Aspo Hard Rock Laboratory (HRL) deep subsurface site, Sweden - OS_PC_MetaG | ecosystem: Environmental > Aquatic > Deep subsurface > Groundwater... | reverse complement strand
CTTCCTTTAAAAATAGTGCGAAATTGGTGTGGGGAAATTGGTGGCGTACTTTTGTTGTTATCTTTGTTCCAACGATTATTTTGGTTGGTGTTTTTCAATTAGTAACGTTTTTTCTTGGTGGATTTGTTCAGCCAATTGTCATTGGAGGCAAAATTGTATTGGCCATTATTTTTTGGTCAATCATTATGCCGTTCATGTTTTCATTAGATTTATGTCAATATCGCGATTTAAAAATAAGAGCAAAAAGTTGATGATTATTCCAGTAATATTATCTGGCGGCTCAGGAAGTCGCTTATGGCCACTTTCTAGAGAGACCTATCCAAAACAATTGTTACCATTATTTGGTGATTATAGTTTGTTGCAAGATACCGTGCGACGGAGCATGAAGTTGGCAAATGTGTCAGCACCTTTGATTATCTGTAATGAATCACACCGCTTTTTAGTGGCTGAGCAACTACAAGAAATAGAGGAGATGCCACTTTCTATTATTTTAGAGCCCATTGGGCGAAATACCGCTCCTGCGATTGCTATGGCTGCAATAACCGCTTTAACACATGAAGAAGATCCACTATTGCTTATTTTACCTTCTGATCACGTGATCGTTGATGTCGAACGTTTTTGTGAGGTTGTGATAAGGTCTGCAAAATTTGCTGCAGAGGGAAAATTGATTACCTTTGGTATCGTGCCAACGAAACCTGAAACGGGATATGGTTATATACAATCCGACAAAATTTATGATGATATTGCCTACACTGTAAAACAATTTGTTGAAAAACCAGATTTTGAAACTGCTAAACAATATGTTGATTCGAAAAAGTATTATTGGAATAGCGGTATGTTTATGTTTAAGGCCAAAACAATATTAGCTGAAATGCAGAAATATGAGCCAAGTATTATCGAAGCGTGTCAGGCGACCTATCAACGACGAATTGAAGAATCCGATTTTTGTCGATTGCAAAAAGAAGATTTTGGAAAGTGCCTAAGTAAATCCATTGACTATGCCGTGATGGAAAAAACCTCCGAAGCGTTAGTGGTTCCTTTTGATGGCGGTTGGTCCGATGTGGGTTCTTGGTCTGCGTTGGCTGAGTTAGGCGAGTCAGATGATCAGGGAAATGTGATTCATGGCAATGTGATTTGTCAGAATTCATCAAATTGCTATTTAAGATCAGATAAACGGTTACTTGCTGCCATAGGGTTGAAAGATATTGTTGTTATAGAAACATCCGATGCTGTGCTGGTAACACATAAAGATTGTAGTCAGGATGTGAAGGGTGTTGTTGAAAGGTTGAATCGTCTTAATAATGAAAAGTAATATTGCTTAATAAAATCATTACCCAGCTAGAGGAGTTTAATATGAAAACAATCTTAGTAACTGGCGCTAATGGTTTTGTAGGGAAATATCTTATATCTCAATTGTTGAAAGATAAGGATATTAGTGTTGTTGGAGTAGTGAGGGATGGAAAGGATATTTTTTGTTACCACGAAAGACTAAAATTTTTTTGTATTGATGATATTAATGGTAGCACAGATTGGTCAGATATATTATTTAGTGTTGATACCGTTGTGCATTTGGCTGCAAGAGTGCACCATAAAAACGAGAATTCAAATACCTTATATGACCTTTATGAGTCAGTTAATGTTGCAGGAACAAAAAAAATCGCAGAAGCCGCATTAGAGGCTGGCGTAAAAAAATTTATTTTTTCAAGTTCAATAAAAGTGAATGGGGAAGTTTCAATAAAACCATTTACAGAAAAAGATATCCCAGCTCCTCAGGGACCTTATGCCATTAGCAAATGGCAAGCTGAACAGATGTTAAATTTATTGGAAACAAAAGATAAAATGATGGTTGTTTCATTACGTTTGCCATTAATTTATGGCCCTGGAGTAAAAGCTAATTTTAAGAAAATAGTTGAATGGATCAGGAAGAAAATCCCATTGCCTTTTTTATTTGTTAATAATAAACGTAGTTTTCTTTTTGTGGGTAATTTTTCTAACGCAATTATGAAATTAATTGAAGTTGAGACAATTCCTGATTCGCTATACCTGTTGAGCGATGATCAATCTATTTCGGCCAAGGTATTGATAGAAAAAATTGCTAAAGTTTTGGATGTAAAATGTTATTTATTTCCTCTTCCTAGGGGTATTTTGAAATTTATTGCAAAAATATTTGGATTAAAAAACACAATGAATTCTTTGATTGAATCATTAGAAGTTAATAATAGTTATTTTAAAAAACAACTTTCTTGGGAACCGCGATATTCATTCGAAGAGGGTATAAATCTAACATTGTTGAGAGAAAACTGATTCATATGATTAGTATATTTTATTTTTTTTTAATCTTTTTTGTTTTTTCCATGTTAATGGTTGGTTTGTTTTTGATGATTGTTCGTAAGAAAATATCTTTTCATGATATTCCAAATGAAAGATCTTCTCATTCCTCGTCGACTCCGAGAGGGGGTGGAATTGTCTTTGTTATATTGTGGGCGACCATAGTATTTGTTACATTTTTTAATTTAAATATTTCATTAAATGTTTTTTTTGCTTTTTTATTTTCGATTCTTGTCGGTATTACTGGATTTCTTGATGACCGTTTTCATCTTTGTATATCAACTCGATTTATTATGTATCTATTTTCAGCAATTATGGCTGCTATTTTTTTGAAAGGCATTCCTGAATTACATTTGGGGATAATCACGTTGAAATTGGGATGGATGGGCTATCCGCTAAGTGTATTGGGGCTTATTTGGTCAATTAATTTGTTTAATTTTATGGATGGCATAGATGGTATTGCGACATTGGAAGCTCTTACTGTTTTTATTTTTGGAGGATGGTTTTTTTACCATTCTGGCGGGTATGAGTTTGCAAAATTGTCTTGGATATTGTGTTGTATTCTTTTTGGATTTTTTGTTTGGAATTTCCCTCCTGCAAAGTTATTTATGGGTGATGTCGGGAGTGCATTTCTTGGATTCCTTGTCATCCTTTTCTCAATTATTGGGGAGAATTTATTTAATATTTCCGCTGTTTTGTGGATGATGTTATATGGAATATTTTGTTTTGATTCTACAGTAACTTTAATACGTAGAATGATTCATAATGAAAAGTGGTATTTGCCCCATCGTATGCATGCTTATCAACGTTTGCAATTATGTGGCTGGTCTCACCGCAAAATATTATTTTGGATGTCTGTTCTGAATTTATGTATTTGTCTTTTAACGCTAATTGCCTTTTATAAACGAATATTAATTTTGCCATTAACCGGAGTAGAAATTATTTTATTGGTCGTCATATACATTATCATTGAAAAAATGCAGCCAATGTATCATTGAAGATTTTTATTATATATTTGTATTATTGTGATTTGAAAAATAAGGAAAAAAATTAAATGTGTGGTTTATTATTTTCTAATAATAATTTTAATTATGAACAGTTCATGTCTGCTTTATTATTAATGAAGCATAGAGGGCCTGATGCTTTTGGATGCTATGCACAATTAGATAACTATCAATTGGGCCATAATCGTTTAAAAATACTCGATATTAACGATCGCACTAATCAGCCTTTTTTTTCTCGATCAGGTAAACATGTGATTATTTTTAATGGAGAAATTTATAACTACAAAGAATTAGCAAAAAAATATTCGATCTGTCTTGAGACTGAATGTGATACAGAACTATTAGTCGAATTATATGAAAAAATAGGTTGGAAATTATTATGTGAATTAAACGGAATGTTTGCATTTGTTGTTGTAAATATAAAAACAAAGGCTATTTTTATAGCTCGTGATCGCTTAGGAATTAAACCTCTTTATTATTTGGATACAACAAAACACTCAACGTTTTCATCAGAAATAGCTCCTCTAGTCGAATTGAGTAAGAATATTACTCTGGATGAAATCGCCATTCGACAATATAAAAAATTACGAACTTTTTTTGGTGGTAGGACAATATATAATGAAATTAAGATGTTTCCAGCAGGGCATTATATGCTTGATGGAAAAGTAGTAAAATATTGGGAATTGCCATTTGGTGAAAAAGAACCTCCTCGTGATGATGAGCTACTTGAATTACTTCAATCAGCAGTTAAATATCGTTGTATTGCTGATGTTTCAGTTGGCTCTTATTTAAGCGGCGGTTTAGATAGCACGATTATTACTGGATTAGCTTCTAAACCTGATACTTGGACCGTCGGATTTAAAGATAATAACGAATTTGAATGGGGTAGATTAGCTGCAAAAAAATTTAATAGTAGTCACACAGAAGTGTTAATTGATAACAATGAATTTTTAGATTTGGCTAGAAAAATGATCATGAAAAGACGAGAACCACTTTCGGTTCCTAATGAAGTTTTGCTATTTAAAATGACTCGAGAGGTTAAAAAGAAAAATACTGTTGTTTTGAGTGGAGAAGGGGCAGATGAATTGTTTTTTGGGTATGATAGAATCTTTCGGTGGATAGGAAATAATGAATGGAGTATAGAGGAATTTAATCAATATTATGCTTATGGGAGTGTTGATGACTATGAGATTATTGAAGAAGTATTAAAACCTTATATGAAATATTCTCCCTTGGAGAGAGTTGCACGTTTTTTTCAGCTTGATCATTTGCATGGGTTATTACGTCGGGTCGATAATAGTACTATGCAGTGTAGTGTTGAGGCGAGAGTCCCTTTTGTGGATCACAGACTAGTAGAGCTTATGTCAGGTGTTGCGCTGTCATATCGTATGCGAAACGGTATCGTTAAAGAGCCACTAAAACGTATTTTTTCTAATATTGTTCCAAAAGCAATAATCGAACGTAAAAAAGTTGGGTTTCCTGTTAATCTAAATCAAATTTTTGAACTAGAATCAGGAGCGAATAGTCATGTTGGTTTTGATCGATGGACGGATTTTAACTTGCGGGTTTTAAGTGAAATGTAGTATTAAGTGAGGGCATGATGATAATAGGTTATACAACAGGTGTTTTTGATTTATTCCATGTGGGCCATGTCCGCATGTTAAAAAATGCAAAATCAATGTGCGATAGATTAGTTGTCGGTGTTACAACAGATGAGTTAATGTTAGAATATAAAAAGAAAAAAACGGTTATCGCATATTCTGAGCGTGCAGAGATTGTTAGAAGTATCAGAGAGGTTGATGCTGTTATTCCGCAAACATCTATGGATAAAATGGACGCTTGGAATCGAATCAAATTTGATATTATGTTTGTAGGTGACGATTGGTATCAGACTGAAAAATGGAAAAAATATGAGGAGCAGTTTAAAGAAATCAATGTGCGAATTGTATATTTCCCATATACGCAGGGTACATCTTCGACCTTAATTAATCAAATTTTACTTGGTCTTCGCGAAGAAAAAATACGCAATAATACTGAACGATAAATTATTATGTTAAAGCAAAATCTTTTTTATTCATCAATATCATCGTTTGCAAAGTTATTCAGTAACATTTTGCTTGTCATAGTTCTGGCTCGATTTATTAGTTTAAATGATTTTGGTGTCTTTACTTTTGCATTAGCGTTTAGCACTATTTGGACTGTATTTGCAGACTATGGTTTTAGTATTAAACTTTTGACAGATCTTCCAATCAATATTTGCAATACTCCAAAATTAATTACAATAGCACTATTTACTAAACTATTCGTAATTGGATTTGCAATAATATTTTTTATTATTTATATAGCTTTTGCGCATTTAACAAGTTTACAGATTGATATACTAATATTAATGTGTTTGGCTACAACTGCACAATCATTTGGTTTGATGCTTCTTAATGCCTATAAGGCGACAAATCGCTATCATGTTGAAACAGCTTGTTTAAGCCTTGACGGGATATTAACTCTCATATTATGTGGGATGGCAGGATTTCTAACTCATAATGTATTCTATGTTGCGATATTTTATTGTGCTGAGAAAGTACTGTTCTTGATAATTACTTTAATTAAATATTTATATGATTACAATTTTGAATATATAGAATGGAGACATGTTAGACGAGAACTTTATTTGGCTTGGCCGTATGCAGCGCATTTCATTTTGGGTACGATTTACCTTAATGTTGATACAATTATTCTAAAGTTTTTTGTAACAAACAGTGCAATTGGAATTTATCAAGCAGGAATGAGAATCGTGATTGGTTCAGGTATTGCGTTGGCGGTTGCAAATTCGGTAATGTTGCCTCGATTATCAAAATTATTTCATCATGATAGAAAAGCATTTATATATAATGCTCGATATTTCAATTGGGCATTTATTTTTATGGGGATTTTTTTTGCTATTTTTTTAATTGTTGCGTCAAAAGAGTTTGTAATAATTATGTACGGTGAAAAGTTTTTAGTTCTAAGTAATATTATGTGGTTATTTGCTTCCATAATATTTTTAAGATATTTTGGTGGAATGTATGGAGTATTTATCACTGTGTCTGGTAATCAAAGTATTCGTGCTATTGCAACATTATGTACACTTCTTTTTGTTGTTATAAGTGATATTTTTGTTATTCCGAAATATGGAATAGTAGGAGCAGGTATTGATCTTCTTTTGGCGCATGTATTTTTAAACGTAATTTATTTGTTTTTTACTCTAAAAGAGTTTGGCCTATTGTTTGTTTATAGGCTTGATAAGCCCGAGTGGTGTTCTCAAGCATAAATGCAATTAAAAATTTAATATGAAAAAAAGTACATATAAAACATTTTTAACTTTTGTTAATAAAATATTAATAATGTTTATTAATGATTTATTGTGGCTTTTTTCACTAGTATTTCCAAAAAACAAATATAAATGGATTTTTGGTGCTTGGTTTGGAAAATCTTATTCTGGGAGCTCAAAATATTTATATGAATATATTATAAAAAATCATCCGAATATAAGATGTATTTGGATAACGAAGAATAAACTTATACTTGATTATTTAAGAAAACGAGGAAAAGAGTCTTATTATTTTTTATCATTAAATGGTTTATGGCATGCCTTTACTGGCAAAGTTTATTTTTTTTGTTGTAGCAAAAGTGATATTAATAGTATTACCTGTTCATTTTTAAATTTAAAAGTAAACTTGTGGCATGGAACCCCAATAAAAAAAATAATGTATGACGATAATATTGCTTATGATAGAAATTCGTTTTATTTTAAATGTCTTAAATTTTGCTTCCCCTATTTAAGGGATGATTTCGATTTGGTTATTTCTCCTTCTAAGTTGGTACGTTCAATATATGCTTCAGCGTTTCGTTTGCCGAATGAAAAGTTGCCCATTATAGGAGATCCTAGAAATGATATTTTAGCGAATGTTAGTAATGATGTTCATCGTGAACATATGGTTGAACGAAAAGGATTGACTATATTATATGCGCCTACACATCGATGCGAAGGAAAAGACTCTCAAATATTAAACGTTCTTCCTCTAGGGTCAGAATGGAATATTCTTAATCAATATCTGAGTGAATGTAATAGTTGTCTAAAATTAAGACTTCATTATTATGACAAAAAATATTTACCTACTAATCTTGATGAATTTCCAAATATTAAAATTGATACAGAGATGGATGCTCAGATTGCTTTATTGAACACTGATATTCTTATTACGGATTATTCAAGTATTTTCTTAGATTATTTGTTATTAGATAGGCCTGTTATTTTTACTGTCTTTGATTTGCAAAAATATTTACTTTGTGATCGTCAAATGTATTTTAAATATGATGAGATAACTCCAGGGCCAAAGGCAAAAAACTGGAGGGAGGTTATTCAGTGTTTAGATCAATATTTTTTAAATCCGTCCGCATATCAAGATGGTAGAGATAAGATTTGTTCAATGTTCATTGAGAACAATGATGGCTTAAATAGCTGTAGAGTATATGCATTAATTTGTAACAAACTAAATTTACAAAATTAATAAATTGCTTTTTAAATATATTTGGAAATATGTTATGCAAAAAAAATATCAGGTTGGAGTAGTAATTCTAAATTGGAATAATTGGCCAGATACAAAAATATGCATTGATTTTTTAAAGAAATCTATTTCTAATTCTGATAATTTAATAATTGTAGTTGATAATGGATCCTCTGATGATTCAGTTGAGAATCTGCGAGAGCTAAAAGATATTGTTTTGTTAGAATCAAAATCGAACCTGGGTTTCTCAGGTGGTTGTAATTTAGGTATCAAATATTGTGTCGATCATTTTTGTGACTATATTGTTCTTTTAAATAATGATGCGGTTGTTTCAAAAGACACAATTTTACATATGTTATCTGCTATGCAAAGGTATCGCAATAGAGCGTTGATTGGTTCTATTGTATTCAATCATGATGGTAGTATTCAAAGTGCAGGTATGAAGATTAATAAAATTACCGGTCGAGTTGAGGCTTATAAGCAATTCAATGTAATGAATAGAATAGATTATATAACTGGATGTTGTTTGCTTCTTCCAATTAATTTTATTTCTGAAGTTGGATATTTTGATGACAATTTTTTCTTGTATTGGGAGGATGCGGATTTGTCAATAAGAGCTAATTTGGCTGGTTATAAATTAGTTATTGATCCTCAGAGTATGGTTTTTCATAAAGATAGTGCAAGCACGAAGGATAATCCGTATATTAAAGAGCTATATTATAATCTTTCGCAATTATTGTTTATGAAAAAACATCATTATACTCGCTTGGCATTGACTAATGTATTTTTTCGTCTGATTAAATGTTTAATGTTTGGAGAGTGGGTTAGATTACGTGCCGTTGTCGATGTTTGGTTTTTGGGAAAACGAAAATTATAGGATCCGATTATGAAGGTGAGTTTTATTGCGCCCGGATTACATAGAACGAGAGGTGGCGAACGCGTCATTTTTAGATATGCTGAAGCGATGGGTTTGGCTGGAAATGATGTGACTGTTATCATCCCAAAAGGGTCATGTCAGTTAACGTCTAACATTATTAAAATAGTTGAGTACTGTCCTTTTTTTTCGACATTTATTTCGCATCAAACTGGATATTTTGATGCGATACCGAACATCATTAAAAACATTCCTAATAATGTTGATGTCATTATTTCAACCTATCTTCCTCAAGCAATCTGCGGCATAATAGCGAAGAAAAAAAATCCTAATGCTAAGCTAGTTTTATTTAATCAAGATTTTGGAGCCATGTTTGATAGAAGGCCAGAACGTAAGCTTATGTTTTCGTATTATCCAAAATATTTTGACCTGGTGATTTCTATTTCCGAATTTTGTGCTTCTGAGATATATAGATACTCTAAAGTGAAATCAATAATTATTCCTAATGGTATTGAAGAGCCATTTTTAATTAATAATATTAATGCAGAAAGAAATTATATTTTATGGGTTGGTAGTAAGAACAGGCATAAGGGATTTAAGGAATTTTATGAGGCTATGCAAATTGTCTGGATAATTTTTCCGGCTATCAAAGTTAAGGTTGTGGGAGGATATGATGTAGATCATAAAAATATCGAATATGCTTCCCCAAAAGGAGATATTGATCAATTAATTAATTTATATTCTCATGCGCAACTATTTGTTTGTTCAAGTTATGAGGAAGGTTTTGGTTTGCCTGCGCTTGAGGCAATGGCTTGTGGTTGCCCGGTAATAACTACCGATACTGGGGGTTGTCGAGAATACGCGATTAATGGAATTAATTGTGAGATGTGTCAGCCTCGAAACAGTAAGATTTTATCAAGGAGTATTATTCATTTGTTGAATAATCCAAAGATTTGTCAAAAATATTCAGAAGAGGGGCTTGTTACAGTTAAAAAATTCAACTGGAATTATGCGACTTCAAAATTTATAGAAGTTATCAATCGGTTGGTCAAAACAAACCTCCCCATTTCCAAAAATAATTAAAAGCCGAGCGAATAAAATTAAGGCATAGCCTGAGGTTATAGTGAGCTTCTCGTTTCCATAGATGCACAATTGACATATTGGGTAGATACACAGTTTTTGCTTCTTTAAGAATGTGTCGTGTTAAATCTGCGTCTTCAAGATACATAAAATAACGTTCGTCAAAACTTCCTACTTTATCTAATATTTCTTTTCGCATTAACATAAAGCAACCGGTACAAAGAGGAACTGGTTCAATTATTTGCTCATAATCATGATCACGCATCTCAAATAAATCCATCCGTTTATTAAAAATATGTTTTACAAATTCAGGGGCGAAGCTTCGTAGAAAAAAATCAAATAAAGTCGGATTTTGTTTGCATAAATAATGGCGTTCACCATTTTCACCAAAGACAGCAGGGGTAAGTAAGCCAACATCTCTGTGTGAATCAAGATACATCAATCCTTCTTTTAAGGCATTAGGATGAATAAAGACATCAGGATTTAAAACTAAATGATATTGAGATGTTGATAGTTTGATTGCAATATTATTTCCACTGCCATAGCCAACATTTTTATTTGTCTTAATGAAGTTTGTAAAGATATTTTTTGTGTCTTTAAAATCTTCTGTTAGAATTTTTTCAATATTATCTCTATAAAATGAATCAGGAGAATTGTCTACAATAGTAATTTCTGCCACTTCATCATTCCTCAAGGAATTGTTTACCGCTGATGATAGAGAAATAAGTGTTTTGTTTAGTACTGTTAAATCAGGTTTATATACAACAATCGATACAGATATTTTTTTCACGAGCTTCCTCACGAAGATTGGGGAATTGAGGGAAAAGTAGAAGTGATGTGATTGGGATGGATTATGACTCCCAACCCTGTCACTGAAATTTTTCGTTTATCAATCATAGTGAATCCTGTTAATATTACGCCTCATTTTTAGACAGTGTAATATATCAAAAGGGTCTTTCATGCGGAAGTTCTTATTGTATTTGAAAAGCAGTTTTATCGTTTTTCTCTATGATATCACAGTGATTCCTGTGGCTTGGTTTTTAGCTTATTTTCTTCGTTACAATCTTGGTCAGGTGCCTATTTCGTACCTTCAAAACGGTCTAAAAGTATTGCCGGTTTTAATCGTTATACAGTTGTTCTTTTATTGGCTGTTTGGGCTTTATAGGGGGGTTTGGCGTTTTGCTTCCATGCCAGACCTTATCCGCATCATCAAAGCAGTGATTGCCGGTTCTCTCGTCTCGTTTTTGGCCTTATTTTTAATGATGCGTTTAGCAGAGATTCCTCGTTCTGTTTTTCCTATTTATATGCTGTTGTTGATTATCTTATTAGGCGGGGCGCGTCTTTTTTATCGTTACTTTAAGGATAGAGGACATCTTACCCTGGCAGGTACGCGAGTACTCATTATTGGAGCAGGTGAAGCAGGAGAAGGGTTTGTGCGTAATTTGCTTCACGATAAGAACCAATATCGTCCGATTCTCTTTATTGATGATAATGTGAAAAAAAATGGTCAAGAGCTGCATGGGGTTCGTGTGATGGGGACCAGTCGAGATATCCCTGAGCTTGTAAAAAAGTATTCAATTGGTTTGGCGATTATTGCTATTCCATCGATCCGTTCAGCCGATATGCGGCGAATTGTTAAGCAGTGTGATCTTGCTGATGTTTCAGTTCGAACATTGCCGAGTATTCAGGATTTGGCTTCGGGAAAGGTGACCTTAAACACTATCAATGATGTAGCAATTGAAGACCTTTTAGGTCGTGAACAAGTGACGTTAGATCTTTCTACAATTCATGCAGGATTGAATAGCAAAGTTGTATTGGTTACGGGCGGGGGAGGTTCTATTGGTTCAGAAATTTGTCGACAATTAGCTCAATTGACAAGTGTTCAGAAATTAATTGTTGTCGAAAACTGCGAGTATAATCTTTACAAAATTAGTGCAGAGATTAGGAAAGATTTTCCGCAGTTAAATTATCGAGAGTATTTAACTGATATTACGGATGTAAAAAAGATTCAATGTATTTTTGAAAAGGAAAAACCTTCTGTTGTTTTTCATGCGGCTGCTTATAAGCATTTACCCATGTTGGAAGGACAGGTTTACTCTGCTGCAAAAAATAATATTTTAGGGACGAAAATTATTTCAGAAACTGCTGTTAATAATGGAGTTGAAACATTCGTTTTAATTTCAACTGACAAAGCAGTCAGACCGACAAATGTGATGGGGGCGTCAAAGAGAATCGCCGAAATATTTTGCCAAACGTATAATGAAAAAGTTTCTACAAAATTTATTACAGTGCGTTTTGGGAATGTTTTAGGATCTTCAGGTAGTGTTGTGCCACTGTTTAAAGAGCAATTAAAACGAGGGGGGCCTATTACAGTCACTCATCCTGATGTAACGCGTTTCTTTATGACAATTTCAGAAGCTTCTCAGTTAATTTTACAAGCATGTGTCTTAGGGAAAGGCGGTGAAATTTTTGTGTTAGATATGGGCGAGCCTATAAAAATTAGTTATCTTGCTGAACAATTAATTAAACTATCGGGACAAGAACCGGGCGAGGATATTGAAATTCAGTATGTGGGTCTAAAGCCGGGTGAGAAAATGAACGAAGAACTTTTTTACCCTGAGGAAAAAGCAATTAAAACCGAAAACGCAAAAATTTTCCAGGCAAATTCGAATCATGCTTTGAATACCGTTATTTTAGATGAATTTAGTATTGAGAAATTTGAACAAGGAGTTCTTAATTTGAATGATGTATTATTATTACAGCTATTTCAGAATTTATTAAAAGAATGGAATCATTATGTCTAGATTCGAATGTTTTTTAAAAAACAATTTTATTTTTTTATTTGTTATTGCGCTTAGTTTTTTCTTCTCTTTTGTTACGCTTTATCATTATCCCATCTTCAATCCCGATGGAGAACTTTATTTAAAAGCAGCAGATGCATTTTTAAAATCCGGGATTCATGCTTCAATGAAAATTTATCCATGGCCTTTATATTCGGTTTTAATTGGCATACTCAGTAAAATTACAGCTTTATCTTTGTTAAATTCAGCCTATTTGATAAATTTTATTTTTTCGGCATTAATAGCGGTCGTATTTCTTTTAATTGTTCAAGCATTGGGCGCGAACAAAAGAATTTTATGGTTGGCTGTTTTGGTCTTTTTTGTTTTCCACGCGTTTAATAGTTATCGTGCTGATATTATTCGTGGGCATGGTTATTGGTTCTTTTTTTTATTGTCATTTTTATTTTTAACAAAATTTTCACAATCTAAAAGTTGGACAACAGCAATCTTATGGTCGATATCCATAATTTTAGCAACGCTTTTTCGAATAGAAGGAGGGGTCTATTTTGTTTTAGTACCATTTGTTGTTTTGTTTTTTGATTATCGTTGGAAAGAGAAGTGTTTTGCTTATCTCAAATTAAATGTATTACTCATAATTGCTTTATGTTTAATTCTATTCGTTGGATATTCTCATTTAATAAGTCATTTAGGCCGTATTCATGAATTGCTTTTTCAATTTCATCAGGGCGTATTAGTGACTTGGCAGCTTTTGGTAAAACATAATTCATTATTAAAACAAGATGTATTGGGAACTTTAGGCCAGGATGATTCTTCTGTTTTCTTATTTTTTGGGATGTTAGGAACTTATCTTTATAATGTTATCATCTCGCTTTCATTTGCCTGCTTTCTTATCCTTATTTACGGCACTGTTAAAAAACAAATTAAATTTCCAACTAATATTCGTTGGATATTCTTAAGTTACATTTTAATTTCTATTGTAATAACCGTTGCGTTTTATATTCAGTATTTTTTTGTTTCTCAACGATATATTTTTCCTTTATTGTTAGTGTTATTATTGTGGGTACCTTTTGGATTAAATATTTTATACCAGGATTTTAAATGCCGAAAAAGTTGGTGTTCTGTTGAAGGGATATTATTTTATTTTGTATGTTTACTGATGACGGCGATGCTTGTTAGTAGCATTTTTCCTTTTGGCCATTCAAAACGATATATTTATCAAGCGGGAATTTGGATAAAAAATAACACGGAAAAATCGGCGGTGGTTTGCACAAACTATTCAAGATTGCATTATATTATTAATCGCGATGTTATATCGGTTGATGAATATCAAGTTTTTCAAGATAGATTAGTTAAGTGTCATTATTTAGTGCTTAATTTTTCAAAAAAACAAATGCCTTTAGAATCAAAAATAGGTATCATTCTGGGCAATCCACCATTGAAAGTTTTTCCCTTTAAAAACGAAAATGAAGTTGTTATTTTTAGGATTGATAAAAAATAAAATCTATCTTTGTTAAGGAGATTGAAAAATGAATATTGCAGTTATTGGTACAGGTTATGTAGGTTTAGTAACTGGTTCATGCTTAGCTGAAATGGGGCACCATGTTACCTGTGTTGATATTGATGAAAACAAAATTAGCAAACTAAAGCAAGGTGTCATGCCAATCTATGAACCAGGGTTAGAAGCTATCGTCAAACATAACTATTCGGATGGCCGTTTGAATTTTGTTACTTCCTTAGCGGAACAGAAAACACAACCATTAGTCATGTTTATTGCAGTCGGTACTCCAAGTGATGTTGATGGTTCAGCAGATTTACAATATGTATTAAGTGTTGCGAAAAATATTGGTCGTTATATCGATAATTATGTTGTTGTTGTTGATAAATCGACAGTTCCAGTCTGTACGGCCGATAAGGTTCGCAGTGTTATTCAGGAAGAGTTAGATAAGCGAGGGGTGAAAATCGAATTTGATGTGGTCAGTAATCCTGAATTTTTGAAAGAAGGGGATGCAATTAATGATTGTATGTGTCCAGATCGTATCGTGATTGGTTCCGATAGCGAAAAAGCCAAAAAAGTGATGGGTGAACTTTATGCGCCTTTTACAAGAAATAATGAACGTATTATTTATATGGGAATTCGTGATGCAGAAATGACAAAATATGCTGCAAATGCGATGTTGGCAACGAAAATTTCTTTTATGAATGAGATTGCAAGTTTGTGCGATGTGTTGGATGTGGATGTTGAAAATGTTCGTGTAGGCATTGGTACTGATTCTCGTATTGGATTTCCTTTTATTTATCCAGGGGCGGGGTATGGTGGATCTTGTTTTCCAAAAGATGTGAAAGCGTTAATTCGTATCGCTGAAGAAAATAATTTTAATACAAAAATTTTGAATGCTGTCGAAGAAAGAAACTATGAACAAAAACATGTTTTGGGTAAAAAATTATTTTTAAAACTTGGAGATGATCTTTCTGGAAAAACGATTGCGCTGTGGGGTTTGTCTTTTAAACCCGAAACTGATGATATGCGAGAAGCTTCTGCGATTGTTTTTTTACATGATGTTATTTCTCGTGGAGCAAAGGTAAAAGCCTATGATCCAGAAGCAATGTCTGTTGCAAAAATTGAGCTGCCAAAAGAGTGGTTCAATGAAGGCAGATTAGAGTTAGTTGAACATCAAGAAAATGTTTTTTCTGATGCAGATGTTTTAGTGTTAATGACAGAATGGAAACAATTTAAAAATCCAGATTTTAATGAAATAAAAAACAAGATGCGTGGAAATTTAATTTTGGATGGTCGTAATCAATATAATCCGAAACAGTTAAAAGATCTTGGCTTTGAATACGAGGGTATTGGAAGACATAATTAACTTATCACCACACATGATACCAAGGCTTGTTTGGTAACGAGCTTTGGCATTGCAGTAGTTGAGTTTTATAAATCCAAGCACGATTTTGTACTTTTTTAGCAACAGCAAGTAGCCAAGGTTTGCTGTTTTGTGTGCCTCGGCTATAGCCGCCGATGCCTTCGTGATAGGCCAAATAAAGGGCATTTGCGTCCCATTTCGAGATTCCAAGCTGAATATGGGCTTGATTGGAATACCATCCAATAAAGTCAGCAGCATCACCAAATGCGTCTCTATTAACGAATGTGTGATTTGTGTCACGTTTATAATGTTTCCAAGTGGAATTAACGGCTTGTGAATAGCCATAAGCGCTAGTTGGTCTTTTCCAAGGGATAATCCAGAGTAACTTTTCACGAGGTGGTTTTGCAGTGGCATTGAAACGCGATTCTTGATACATAATTGCCATTAGAACATAAATAGGGAGTTTCCAATGTTTTTGCACCTCTTGGGCGTCCCAATACCATTCTGGATATTGACGAAAGATACTACAGATATTTTCGGTGTTGTTAGGCGGAGGCGTTGTACAGCTTTGCAATGACAAGAGGCATCCAGTCATTAATCCTAATAAAATTATTCTATAAAAAAATTTGTTAAGCATTGTTTTCCTTAACCACTTATTTCCTTGAGTTTTGCTTTTAGTTGTTGTTTAAAAAATTGATTATCTGCAAATTTTATTGCCATATTAAGCTGTTGTCTTGCATTTTTTTTATCCTCGTAAAGCAAGTATATTTTCGCACGAGAATAATAACCTTCTGCCTTATGTCCACTTTCTCCTTGCGCCTTCGATAAAAGATAAAGATATTGTGCATTGTGGTCTAATGATGTTTGGCTCCCAGCTAAAATGGATAACGCTTTTTTAGATTGGTTATTAATTAATAGTAAATTTGCATATTGAAGTATAACGGGATAGTAATCCGGATTATATCGACACTGATTTTTTAGAATCGATAATGCAGTTGTATCATGATTTAGTGCATGTTCAATATCTGCTTTCGATATTTGAAATAAAATTTGGTTTGGATCCTTTTTAATGAGTATATCGATTACATGATTGGCTTGCCTTGCTTTATTGGTTTTTAACAATGACAGCGCATACAAATAACAGTCGGCATTAGAGGATTTTTCAGTACATTTCCCAAGAGGTGTTAATGCGGTTCTTGCTTGTAAACGCGCTTTAATTAGTAGGAAATTTGAATCAGTTATTATATTGGCTGAATTATTTTCGCGATAACTTAAATCGGCCAATCGATTTATTATTAAGGGATGAGATTGCAGTAATTCGATTTCTTCGAGAGGATTGGTCGGATTGCCCTCAACTAAACGATTCATAAAAGTGATCATGCCATTCGGATTAAAGCCTGCGCGTGTTAGTATATTGATGCCGATACGGTCAGCTTCTTCTTCAAATTCACGAGAAAAATTTAATAGGCTTTGATAACCGCTTGCCATAGCAGTTTGCGCAATTCCAGCGCCAGCTTTTTGGTTTTGAGTGCCAACCAAGACAGCTGCTAGCATAGCGCCCAGTGTTGAAAGTTGTAATGTTTTTTGTTTGTTTATGGCTCGCATAATGTGATGTTGAGTGGTATGAGCAATTTCATGGGCGAGGACAGAGGCTAATTCGCTTTCCGATGCCGACTTAAGCAGGAGTCCGCTAAAAATACCAATATATCCATCAGGGCCAGAAAATGCGTTGATACCATCATTCTGAATAATAAAAAAATGAAAATGCCGAGTCGGCGAGGGGCTAAAGGATGCCAGTCGTTGTCCCAGTGTATTGATATAGTCGTTAATGATAGGATCAGAAATAATCTGATAGCGAGATTTCACGGCTAACATGAATTTTTTTGCTAAGGCTTTTTCTTGTTGAGTATCTATCAGATTATTTTCGGGCTCTTGTAATGGTTGTAGTGAGTTTGCAGAGACGGCTACAAATAATAGTAGGCCTAAGAAGATAGAGAATGTTTTGGACCAGGTGTCTTTCATAAGAAGGGCATTATTAATCTTCTTGGCTAGGAGGGCAATTGATTTTCGGACAAAAATCAATGAAAAATAATGATTTCGTGATACGATAGCGCGTGTTTAAGAATAGGAGTCTAAGATGCGTTTTGGTTTTATTTGTTTATTATGTTTGGGTTTAGTAGCCTGTGGTAGTACGGTTAAAAATAATGATCTGAGTTATTTGAATAGTTATGAGACAAAACCCATTACTATTCCTCATGGGCTATCTTCCTCATCGATCAGCAATGAATATCCATTGCCTTCAGTAAAATCAAATCAGCATACCCAGACACCCAGTTTAATTCCACCGGGAACGAAGTAAGCCCATATGGCAACGGAAGTTTTGAAATATATTCGAAAGTTGGCTCAGTGGTCTTTGTTGAAGCAAGTGACTATTGTTTTTTTATTGTTAACTTTAGCAATTGTAACTTCGCTCTGCTTTTTGCATGGATATTTAATTAATCAATACGAATTTTTATTCTATATTTTATCTTTGGTTATTATTCTATTTTTTGTTGGTTTGATGGTCTTGTGGATCGCTTTTTTTGTAATACGTCCCATTTATAACTTAACAGACAGTATTAATGAGTTAACTGGTTGTAAAGTTTTTGAGAAACAAAAATTTTTTTTGCCCAGTGAGTTTCTTTTTCTTCATGCAGCTGTTTCTTATTTGATTGAAATTGCAAAAGAGCAAAAGTTACGTGGTG
>Ga0180009_10003358_pt1 | contig 18245 bp, 15 predicted proteins | sample OS_PC_MetaG_FD_123537 | JGI IMG/M metagenome (GOLD analysis project Ga0180009, IMG submission 123537) | Groundwater microbial communities from the Aspo Hard Rock Laboratory (HRL) deep subsurface site, Sweden - OS_PC_MetaG | ecosystem: Environmental > Aquatic > Deep subsurface > Groundwater... | reverse complement strand
GGCGGCGACGAGTTCGTCCTGCGAGAGAGCAATTTCGTCGGTGAACGGCCCTACCTTGAGTCGACGCAATTCAATCACGTGACCGTAACAGCCGAGCTTGCGGCCCATGTCGCGGGCGATAGCGCGCACATAAGTGCCTTTGCCGCATTCGGCCTCGAAGACGGCTGTGTCCGGGTCGGGGCTGTCGATGAGGCGCAGGTCATCGATGATCACGGTGCGGGCTTCCAAAACAGGCTTCTCGCCGTCGCGGGCGAGATCGTAGGCGCGCTGACCGTCCACCTTGATTGCCGAGAATTGCGGCGGCACCTGTTCGACTTCGCCGACGAAATCGTCCATGCAGGTTTCGATCTCGGGGATTGTCGGCCGATTAGGGCTCGAGTGAGTGACTTCACCTTCCGAATCGTCGGTGTTGGTCTCGGCGCCCCAGCGCACCGTGAAGCGGTAGGCCTTTTCACCATCGACGGCATAGGAGACCGTCTTGGTCGCCTCGCCGAAAGCAATCGGCAGCACGCCGGTCGCCAGCGGGTCGAGCGTGCCCGCGTGTCCAGCCTTCTGGGCATCATAGAGCCGCTTGACGGCGGCGAGAGCCTGCGTCGAGGTGCGGCCCAGGCTCTTATCGAGTATCAGCCAACCGTTGACCGGCCGGCCCTTTTTGCGTCGTGCCATGTTTTTCTCTCGCGGCGCTGTTCGCTACCTCTGGTGGATCAACACTCGGCAGGCCGGTGTCGAGATACGGTCGCTGCGCCGCCGGGAGGCGGCGCATTTCTCCTCAACATTGGGCAAGCCCATGTTGCTCGTTGGTGCTCAACATTGGGCAAGCCCATGTTGCTCGTTGGTGCTCAACATTGGGCAAGCCCATGTTGCTCTTTGGTGCTCAACATTGGGCAAGCCCATGTTGAGGTGCGCCGGGTCGCCTTGCTCCCGGCCCGCCTGTGATGGCGAGCGATTCAATTCTCACTTACGCGCGGCGCTGTTCGCGACCACTGCTCGCTCCCGGCGCGCCTCGCGGCGGGCGATCCAACGTCTCGGCGGACTGGTTTGAGTGAATCGCGGGTGGGAGAGGTTCAACACTCCTCACTCCTCACTCCTCACTACCCACTACCCACTACCCACTATTCACTCTTCTTTATTTTCGACATCGCGGCGGACCTGCGGGCTGGCCAGAAGCCGTTCGATCTTCATGGCTTCTTCGAAACCCTCATCCTCGCGGAGGCGGATGTCGGGGGCGTATTTCAAGTTGACGGCCTTGGCGAGGTTGGTGCGGATAAAGCGCTTGTGGCGCTCAAGGGCGGCAATGACGGGTGCCGCATCGCCGCCGCCGAGCGGCATGATGTAGGCGGTCGCGATTTTGAGGTCGGGCGACATGCGGACTTCGGCGACCGTGACGAGGCTCGAAGCCAGCACGTCGTCGTGGATCTCGCCGCGAGTCAACAGCCCCGCCAACGCGTGGCGCAGCATTTCGCCGACGCGGAGCTGGCGTTGACTGGGGCCTTTGGCTGCGGGCGGTTTAGAGTTTCTGGCCAGCGGTCTTCTCCTTGGCGAACTGGGCGAACGCGTCGGCTTCGGCCGGTGTCGCGAACGCGCGCTTGGGCACAATCCAACCGATGCGATTGTTCGGCCACAAGATGACGTGGTTGGCAAGATCATCGACGTGGCGGATCGCGGCCCACTTCATGCGGCCGTCGGCCATTTCGGAGCGGGACGTGAAGCCTTCCGCGTCGGCCGCCATCTCGACTTCAAACTCGCCGAGACGCTGGTGCTCGAAGCTGCGGCGTTGCCGCCATGAGGTGGCCACGAACTCCAACAGCAGCAGGAAGGCTGCGATAAAAGCGAAATAGACAGCAATGGCCACGTCGTTCGCCACCCACAGAGAAAAGCCTATTCCGGCGATCATCAGCGCGATCACGAATGCGTTGAGGTAGCGGCCTATGCGGCGCGGCCAGGTCAATCGGCAGTAGGCCGTATTGAGCGCACTGAAGTCGTCGAGCGTCAGCTTGAACCGCGTCTGAAATTTCTGGGTCATGCTTCAAAGCCCTGCCGGGTTGGGACCGGTCAGGGCTTCCTTTGTAGAACATCGGCGATTGCGGCGGCCGCCGTTGCGGCCGCTGCCAAATTTCAGAACGACAAGTCGTCCGCCTACTCCAGCGTCCGGGCGATCTTCTCGACCTGGAAGCACTCGATGACATCGCCTTCGCGAAGGTCCTGGTAGTTGGCAAACGACATGCCGCACTCCTGGCCGGTCGGCACTTCCTTCACGTCATCCTTGAAGCGCTTGAGCATCGACAAGGTGCCTTCGTGAATCACCACGTTGTCGCGGATGAGGCGGACCTTGGCACCGCGCTCGACCTTGCCTTCGGTAACACGGCAACCGGCAACCTTGCCGACCTTGGTGATGTTGAAGACCTGGAGCACTTCCGCGTTGCCGAGGAAATTCTCGCGCAGCGTCGGCTCCAGGAGGCCGGACATGGCGGCTTTGATGTCGTCGACGAGGTCGTAGATGATGTTGTAGTAGCGGATCTCGACGCCCTGCTGTTCGGCGGCCTGTTTGGCCTGAACGTTGGCGCGGACGTTGAAGCCGACGATGACGGCGTCCGAGGCATTGGCGAGCACGACATCGGATTCGGTGATGCCGCCGACGCCGGTGTGGACGAGGCGCGCCTGGACTTCGTCGTTGCCGAGTTTCTTCAGCGACTGGGCGATGGCCTCGACGGAGCCCTGCACGTCTCCCTTGACGAGAACCGGCAGCTCTTTCAGATCGGCGTTGTCCTTGAGGGACTGCATCATCTGTTCGAGCGTGCGCGGGGTTCCCGCGGTGCCGAGTTTCTCGCGGCGCTTGCGTTCACGGTAGCCGGTGATCTCGCGGGCGCGGGCTTCATTCTCGACCACGGCGAACTGGTCGCCGGCTTCGGGGGCGGCGTCGAAGCCGAGGACTTCCACCGGTACAGAAGGTCCGGCTGTGGGTACGTTCGTGCCATGATCGTCGATCAAGGCGCGGACGCGGCCCCAGGCCGTACCGGCGACGATGACGTCTCCGACTTTCAGCGTGCCGCGCTGGACGAGCACGGTGCCGACAGGTCCGCGTCCACGCTCAAGCTTGGCTTCGATGACGAAACCGTCGGCGCGGCGATCAGCATTTACCCTGAGTTCGAGCAATTCGGATTGCAGCACGATCGCATCGAGCAGCTTGTCGAGGTTCAAACGCTTCAGCGCAGAGACTTCGACTTCGAGCGTATCCCCCGACATGCTTTCGACCACGATCTCGTGCTGGAGCAGATCGGTGCGCACGCGGTTGGGATCGGCATCCGGCTTATCGATCTTGTTGATCGCAACGATAATCGGAACGCCGGCTGCCTTGGCGTGATTGATGGCTTCCACCGTCTGCGGCATGACTCCGTCGTCGGCGGCGACGACGAGAATGACGACGTCGGTGACCTTGGCGCCACGGGCACGCATCGCGGTGAATGCGGCGTGGCCGGGGGTATCGATGAAGGTGATCTTGTGTCCGGCATCGGATGTCACCTGATAGGCGCCAATGTGCTGGGTGATCCCGCCGGCCTCGCCGGCAACCACGTTGGCCTGACGCAGGGCGTCGAGCAATGAGGTCTTGCCGTGGTCGACGTGGCCCATGATGGTGACAACAGGAGCGCGCGGCTCGGTTGCGCCATCCTCCTCGATCGCCTCGATGAAACCTTCCTCGACATCGGCCTCGGAAACGCGCTTTGGCGTGTGACCGAATTCGGTGACGAGCAGTTCTGCCGTGTCGGCATCGATCGCGTCGGTGATCTTGTGCGTCTCGCCCTGCTTCATCAGGACCTTGATGAGATCGACCGCACGTTCGGTCATCCGGTTTGCGAGTTCCTGGATGGTGATGACCTCTGGGATCGTCACTTCACGCATGACCTTGTCCCTCGGCTGAACGATCCCGGCGGCCTTCATCTTCTCACGCTCGCGCTTGCGCTTCAGTGAGGCCATCGAGCGCTCGCGCTGCTCACGGTTGAGAAGCTGGTCGACCGTCAGCTTGCCGCGCTGACGCTCATCGCCTGCGCGGGCAGGAGCGCGCGGAGACTTGCCGCGCTTGTCCTTGCCGCGTTCGTCGTCCTCGTCGGACGGCGGCGGGGTTGCCGGGCGGGCAGGGCGGGCACTCTTGGTAAGCTTGAGTTCTTCCTTGGCTTCGTTGCGCTCACGCGGCGGGGGTTCGGCTCCCGGCAGGATTATTTCCTTCGGGCGGCCACCAGCCACGGGCCGGAATGCGGTATCGTTCGAGCGCCTTGCACGCTGCGGGCGTTCCGGCGCCGCCGGTTCGGATGGGGGACCGCCTCTGGCGGCAGCGGGCGGGCGCTTGCCCGGTTCAGAAGCGTCGCTGGCAGGCGCGCCGGCGGCAGCTTCCGCGCGCGGCTCTTCTTTTTCTGGTGTAGCCGGTTCAGACTTGGCTTGTGCAACCGGTGCTGGCGAGGCTGCCGCTTCGGGTGGGTGTGTCTCCGCGGCCGGGGCCGCATCGACGACCGGCGGCTGCTTGGCCTTCTCTTCCTCGGCACGGGCGGCTGCTTCAGCGTCCGCCTTGGCGCGCTCGGCCTCGTTCTTGCGGGCTTCTTCGAGCGCCTGCAAACGAGCCTGCTGCTCGTGCTCGGACAGATTGCGTCCGGCGGCACCGCCGGTGGAGGCAGATTGCTTCTTCTTCGCAGGACTGCGCGACGAGGCGGCACTTTCTTCAGCGGCGGCGCCAGGCTGAACCAGCTTGCGCGATTTGCGCTTCTCGACGACCACCGACTTGGAGCGGCCGTGGCTGAAATTCTGCTTAACGTGACCGGACTCGACCGTGCGCTGGAGCGACAGCGGTTTGCGGCCCGTGCCACCCGTGTTCTTCGCGTCTTGGTCCTTGGTTTCCGACATTCGTTATCCGTTCAAATCCGATTTCACCGGGTTCCAGGCGGCAATGCCGCGAACCCTTCGCGTTTCTAATGTGGCATGACGTCATGCCTTCCGTTTTCTTTCGGCCCTCAGCGGGCGGTTCTCTACTCGTCCGGGCTGGCAGATCACGACGGCGCCTCCCCGAAGGAAGGCTCATCCGTCAAAGGCCCATCGTCCGGCCCTTCGATCGAAGCCGTCTCCTGGACGGCCTCCAATCCACGGCCAAAACGGATCAGGCGTTCCGCATCGACGGCGAAACGTTCAGCTGCTCCACCGGCTTTGATGGCAGCGTGTACCACATTTGGGCCGCCGATGGCCAAACTCAATTCGTCGATCGTCAGGCAATCGAAAACAACAGCCGATCGGCCACATGAGCGGGCCACGGCCCGGACCTTCGAATCGAGCTTCTGGCGGCCGCCCGAGGCCGCATCGGTGCCATGCAACAGGACAAAAGCCTGGCCACGTTCAATAACGTCACTGACTTTGTCAAACCCTGTGACAACCAGTCCCGCCTTGTTGGCCAGCGACAGGCTCTCGCAGACGCGCCGGCGAAGTCCGTTGTGGGTTTCCTCGGCAAGGCCGGGGGAGACGTTAACCTTGCGTTTCAGGCTGCGGGCAAAGGCGTGGGACTTTACGGCGGCCTCAATGCTGGACCGGTCGGCCGTGATCCATACGCCACGGCCAGGCAACTTGCGATTGAGATCGATATAGATGCTGTCGCCGGGACCGGCAACGAAGCGGATCAGCTCACGGAGGGGACGCTCGCGCCGCGTCAACGCGCACAGACGCTCGCCCGCCGCGGAACCGCGACGATCGCGCCGAGGCCGGACAGTCGAGCTGCCAGCGCTCGGTAGAGCGTCTTTTGACGTCGTTTGACGCACGTGTTCTCCTTGCAAGCTTGTCCACGTCAGGACGCGCTGTCTGAAGTCGGGTTATCGGCAGTGACGGTTGCCGCGTCATCCGCCTCTTCGGCGTCCGCTTCCCCGTCTTCGCCTTCTTCGGGGGGCGGCGCCAAGTCTTCCTCAGTGATCCAACCGGCCGCGACACGGGCCGACATGATCAGGTTCTCGGCATCCGACCGCGACAATTCGATGCCGTCGAGAATGCCGGGATGGCGGACGGGGTCAACCGACTTGTCCTTGCTGCGCTCGACCCAGCCGACGAGATCGTCGGTCGCGCAATCGGCAAGGTCTTCGACGGTCTTCACGCCGCCGCGACCGAGAGCGACCATCATCGTGGTGGTCACGCCGGGGACTTCGCCGACGGCATCCTCGACGCCCAATTCGCGGCGTTCCGCGTCGCGCTCAGACTCGGCGCGTTGCAGGAAGTCGCGGGCGCGGTCCTGGATTTCGGTCGCGGTATCGTCGTCGAAGCCCTCGATCTGGGCAACTTCGGACAGCTCGACAAATGCGACTTCCTCGATCGAGGCAAAGCCCTCGGTGGCAAGCAGCTGGGCAATCACTTCGTCGACGTCGAGTTGCTCCATGAACATCTGCGAGCGCTCGTTGAATTCCTTCTGACGACGCTCGCTTTCCTCGGCTTCCGTCATGATGTCGATGTCCCAGCCGGTGAGCTGGGAGGCCAGCCGAACATTCTGACCGCGGCGGCCGATCGCCAGCGAGAGCTGGCTCTCAGGCACGACGACTTCGATCTTGTCGTTGTCCTCGTCGAGAACAACCTTCGAGACTTCGGCGGGCGCCAGGGCGTTGACGATGAACTCGGCAGGGTCCTGCTTCCACTGAATGATGTCGACCTTCTCGCCCTGAAGCTCATTGACGACAGCCTGGACGCGGCTGCCGCGCATGCCGACGCAGGCGCCGACGGGATCGATGGACGTATCCTTCGAGATGACGGCGATCTTGGCGCGCGAACCAGGGTCGCGGGCAACCGACTTGATCTCGACGATGCCATCATAGATCTCAGGGACCTCGGCGGCGAACAGCTTGGCCATGAATTCCGGGCGGGCGCGCGACAGGAACAGCTGCGGCCCGCGCTGCTCGCGGCGGACGTCGTAGATGTAGGCGCGGACACGGTCGCCATAGCGGAAATTCTCGCGCGGGATCGTCTCATCGCGGCGGATGATCGCCTCGGCGCGGCCGAGATCGACGACAACGTTGCCGTACTCGACCCGCTTCACGGTGCCGTTGACGACTTCGCCGATCCGGTCCTTGTACTCGTCGAACTGCTGGTCCCGCTCGGCTTCGCGCACCTTCTGGACGATGACCTGCTTGGCGTTCTGGGCGGCGACGCGGCCGAACTCCAGCGGCGGCAGGTGTTCGACGATCTCACCGCCAATCTGTGCTTCGGGATCCGAGCGGCGGGCTTCTTCCAGGCTCATCTCGGTGGCGTCGTTCTCGACCGTCTCGACGATCGTGATGACGCGAACCAGTTTGGTCTCGCCGGTCTTCGGATCGATCTCGCAGCGGATATCGTTCTCCGGTCCGTAGCGGGATTTCGCAGCCTTCTGGATCGCGTCCTGCATCGCATGGAGCACGATTGCGGGATCGATGAGTTTCTCGCGTGCGACCGCGTTGGCGATCTGCAGGAGTTCGAGACGGTTGGCGCTGACGCCGGCCATGCTCATTTCGATCAGTCCTCCAAGTCCACTTCGTCGCCGGGGCCCAGCGGGCCGTCGGGATCGTCGCTTCGTTTATCTTTCTTCGCGCGGGACAATGCCTCGCGGATGAGGTCGTCGGTGAGGACAAGTTTGGCGTCCTTCACCAGGTCGAGCGGCAAACCAAGCAGGGTCGCGCCGACTTCCGGCAGGTCAACTTCCAGGCGGACCTCGCCGTCTTCAAATCCTTCCAGGCGGCCGCGAAAACGCTTGCGGCCATCAATCATCTCGCTCATTTCGAGCTTCGCCTCGTGCCCGGCCCAATCCTCGAAGTCGGAGGGCCGGACCAGCGGGCGATCGATACCGGGCGAGGAGATCTCGAGGCGGTAGGTGCCGGGAACGAGATCATGGACATCGAGAAGAGGCGAAAGCTGTCTGGAAATCAACTCGCAATCGTCGATGGTTATCGTCCCGTCCGGCCGCTCGGCCATGATCTGCACAGTCATTTCAGCGCGGCCGTCGACTTTGACGCGCACGATCCGGAAGCCGAGGTCGTCCAGCACCGGCTCGACAAGTTCGGCCAGTGCCGCCGCCAGACCCGATTCCTGGACGAAACGCTCACTAGGAGCGGCCGCACGCTCTGCCACAGATGTCCTCGCGTATCGAATTCCGCCGCCACGTCGACCGCAAGTCCGGCCAACATGGAGCGCTCAAAAACAAAAAGAGTGGACCCGGGGGGACCCACTCACTGAGTTGAGATGATCATGAGCAATAGTGACAATATGTGACCTTCAGGCGCCTTTCAAGCGAATTCATGAAAGTTTTTTGAGCATTACCCCCTGGAGTCCGGCATTAACCGTTTCCATCGACTCGATGAAACGAAAGGTAATAGCAGCGCCGGCCTTCGCGGACGGCTTTTTGTTGGTAGCGGGTGGCCGGCCAGTCGGCAGGGCGCTCGCGCCAGTCGGCGGGGCCTGACGCCCGCCAACAAAACCGCGGCTCCGCCTGGAAGGCGATCAATATCGTTCGAAGATAATCACCGATATCGGTGCCGATTCTCAGTTCCGCACCGGGGCGCATGACCTCGGCCAGCAGACCCAGTAGGTGCGGTGAAATGAGGCGGCGCTTGGCGTGGCGTTTCTTGGGCCACGGATCCGGGAACAGAATGAACGTGCGGGCGATGCTGGCCGCGGGCAGCCATCGCAGCAAATCGCGCGCATCGTCAGGATGCAGGCGGACATTGGCAAGGCCGCGCTCCTCGACGGCGATGAGCGCCTTGGCCACACCATCTTCGAACGGCTCGCAGCCGATCATGCCGATGGCCGGGTTGTGCTCGGCCTGCCAAATGAGGTGCTCGGCGCCGCCGAAACCGATCTCCAGCCAGACTTCGGAAAGCGGCGGATTGTAGAGATTGCCGAGTTGCTCGGGTGCAGGATGTGTCAGCTGCGGGCGCACAGCAGGCAGTACGTCGGACAACAGGCGTTGCTGGCGCGGGCTCAGCACCCGCCCACGGCGGCGGCCGAACGAGCGGAGTTCGCTGGTTTCAGTTGGGGTCATCGGCTGCTTTGGCGTATCGCTCACGGCGCTAACCCAATTGCTCAGCGGCAATTCCATATAAGAAGGGGCGGCTGCCTTGCCGGCAGTCGCCCCAATTTGATTTTAGCCTGGCGTCCGATCTCAGGCGACAGCCGACTTCAGCTTGTCGGCGATGTCGGTCTTTTCCCAGGTGAAGCCGCCGTCGACGGGCTGGCGGCCGAAGTGGCCGTAGGCAGCCGTGCGGGCATAGATCGGGCGGTTCAGGTCGAGGTGTTCGCGAATGCCGCGCGGGGTCAGCTTCATGACATCGCGCAGGACCTTTTCGAGCTTGGCCTCATCGACCTTGCCGGTGCCGTGGGTGTCGACATAGATCGACAGCGGTTCGGCGACGCCGATCGCATAGGCGAGCTGGATGGTGCACTTGTCGGCCAGACCGGCGGCAACGACGTTCTTGGCAAGATAGCGCGATGCGTAGGCAGCCGAACGGTCGACCTTGGTCGGGTCCTTGCCGGAGAAGGCACCGCCACCATGCGGGGCTGCGCCGCCATAGGTGTCGACGATGATCTTGCGGCCGGTGAGGCCGCAGTCGCCGTCGGGGCCGCCGATGACGAACTTGCCGGTGGGGTTGACGTGCCAGATGGTATCGTCGGACACCCAGTCGCCGGGAAGCGTCTTGCGGATATAGGGTTCGACGATGGTGCGGACATCGGCTGAGGACAGGCTGGGATCGATGTGCTGGGTCGAAAGCACGATCTGGGTGACGGCCACCGGCTTGCCGTTCTCATAACGGCAGGTGACCTGGCTCTTGGAGTCAGGGCCGAGCTTTGCTGCGGCGCCGTCGCGCGCCTTGCGGGCATGCGCGAGGTTCTCCAGGATCTTATGCGAATAGTAGATCGGCGCCGGCATCAGCTCGGGCGTTTCATTGCACGCATACCCGGACATGATGCCCTGGTCGCCGGCGCCCTCGTCCTTGTTGCCGGCAGCATCGACGCCCTGGGCAATGTCGGCTGACTGCGGGTGCAGGAGCACGTCGATGTTGCAGTTGGCCCAGTGGAAGCCGTCCTGCTCGTAACCGATGTCCTTGATCGCTTCACGGATGTGAGCGGAGATCATTTCGACGGTTACCGTATCGGGGCCGCGCGTCTCGCCGGCGACAATGACCTTGTTCGTCGTGGTCAGAGTTTCGCACGCGGCGCGGATCGCCCAAGGGTCGATGCCGGCCTTTGGTCCCTCGCGGTAGAACAAGTCGACGATTTCATCGGAGCTGCGGTCGGAGACCTTGTCGGGATGGCCCTCGGAAACCGATTCACTCGTGAAGAGATATGAAGTGCGTGCCAATCTGATCCTCATTTCCGTTGCAGGCGGCGGCAGCAACGCCACCTCCCCTTAGCCACACCCGTGCTGGACACTTGCGCGACATCTGCACATGCCGTCGGAGCAGCGTAATCCGACCGCTGCAATCACCCGGGCTGGCGTTTTGGAAGTCGCCGCGTTCTCGCAAGGTTTGATTAACGGGTCAAGTGCGGTGAAACGACCAACTCAATTGCCGTGGTTTTCGCCTGCCAGGCTTCTGACCAGTTCGACGATCGATTTACGGATGCGCGGATCGCCGATCTTGACGAACGCCTTGTTGAGTTCAAGCCCTTCGCGGGTCGAAAGAAAATCAAACACGGGGTTATCGTTTGTCTTGTCGTCGTACCCGGCTTGATCCTCGGCCATCCCGAGCGCCGGAAGCGGCGCGTCTTCAAAGAAATAGTCGATCGGAACCCCGAGCGTTTTTGCCAGGGCAAACAAGCGGCTGGCGCCGATCCGGTTGATGCCCTTTTCGTATTTCTGGACCTGCTGGAAGGTCAGCCCGAGCTGATCGCCGAGCTTCTCCTGGCTCATGCCGAGCAGCATCCGGCGCAATCGCACGCGGGTGCCAACATGAATATCCATGGGGTTGGGGCTGCGGGCATTGCGCTCGTCGCCAGCTTCCTCCCGCCGTTTCACCTGCTTGGCCATCACTGTAACCGATACCTCCCTCACCCGTATCCGACCCCGCTCAGAACCGGTCTATCGGCCCCTCAAATCTCGAAATCCGCCAGTGAAGCTGGGTAGGCCATCATTGCCCACGCTGCAAGGGCGAAGACTAGTATAGCCGCAAAGAAGGTCATATCGCCGAAGCGGGCGTACCAAGTCGCAGGCAACGGGGCGGGAACCGCCGTATCGATTACTCCGCGCACGTTGAGGCCGATCGAACCGGTCATTCGGCCAAAGGGGTCAATTAGCGCCGAAACTCCGTTGTTGGCCGCCCTGACCAGCGGCAAGCCCTCTTCGACTGCGCGAACGCGGGTTTGATGTAGATGCTGGTAGGGGCCGGTCATGTTGCCGAACCAGCCGTCATTGGTGACGTTGATCAAAAGCGAAGGGCGGACATCGCCCTGGACGACGGCCGCGGGAAAAATCGCTTCGTAGCAAATCAGCGGCCCCATCAGCGGCAGACCGGGAACCGAGAGAAGCGGTCTTGGACTCGGTCCGGCAGCAAAGCCCCCGCGAATTCTGGTGAGCGCCTCCAGTCCGATCCATTCGAGGGTCTCCGTGAAGGGCAGATATTCGCCGAAAGGGACAAGATGCAGCTTGTCGTAGACCGCAGTGGCACCACCTTCAGGGCCGAAAACGATCATCGAGTTGAAGACCCTGCCCTTGGCTTTGACGCTGGGGCGAACCTCGTCGCCTAGCCGCGACGCTTCGAGGCGCAGTGCACCGGCGATCAGGTAGGTGTTCTCGGGCAGCAACTCACCGATCGCAGTCAATGCCCGGGGAGTTGCCAGCGGCAGGAAGGGCATTGAGGCTTCGGGCCAGACGATATGGGTGATGCCCGACAAGTCGCCGGTCCGCCCGGCTTGGCTCGTTTGCGAAAGAGCCAGGTGGTCGTTGAAGATTTCGCCCTGCTTTTCGCGGGCCCACTTGTGATGCTGGGGCACGCTTGGCTGAACGATGCGGATCTTGACGCCCGGGACGGTGGCGAGCGGCCGGCCGGGCAAGACGGAATATCCATATGCGTAAGTCGCCGCCAGCGGCAGCACCGCCAGCAACAAGGTTGCGGCAACCGACCGTTGCGGTTTGGCGGGCGACGACAGGATCACCAGCGGCGCGGTGCAAATCAGGACCGTCAGCAGAGTCAGGCCGTAGATGCCGAGGATGCCGGCGGACTGCATGGAGAACTCGTCTGCGGCCAGTGCATATCCGAGCACGTTCCAGGGGAAGCCGGTGAAGATGTGGCCGCGCAGGTATTCCGCGGCGGCAATCGCAATCGCGAGTACGAGAATGCGCGAAAGTCCCGGCTTCCAGAAAGCCTTTGCGGCGGCGGTAGCTGCGGCCATGAATAGCGCCAGGCCGGCCGGCATCAGGGTAATCGCGAAAGGTATCAGCCAGGCGAAGATGTCGGCCTCGACGAGGAAGGCTTCGCCGATCCAGAACAGTCCGAAAAAGAAGTAGCCGAAGGCGAACCACCAGCCATCAAGGGCGGCGGCGCGGATCGGCCGGTCCGCATCTTCAGGTGCCGAATCGATCAGCCAGACGAGGACGGGAAGCGTTAGGAAAAGCACCGGCCAGAGAAAGAACGGCGCCATCGCGAGGACCGACAGCGAACCGACCGCGAAGGCGATTGCCCGGCGGCGCCAGCCCGCAGATGCCGAGATGCACCGGGCATGGTTCGATGCGAGTGCGGCTGCACGATCGTAATACTGCGATCCGGTGCGGAGCGCAGGCGCATGGACGCCGGTGGACTGGGGCTCGTCAGGATCGGGATGCATCTGGCTCGCCGCCCGCAGGCGCATTACCGGCCCTATTCGTCGGCTCGACATGGATCTTCAACTTCTTGACGCGGCGGGGGTCGGCATCAAGAACCTTGAATTCCACGCCGGAATGGTGGCGGATGAGTTCGCCTCGGGCCGGGACGCGGCCGACCATGGAGAAGACCAGTCCGCCGAGGGTGTCGATATCCTCTTCCTCGTCCTCGGTCAGGAGTTTGCGGGCGAGGCGCTCTTCCAATTCGGCAACGGGCGTGCGGGCCGAGGCGACGAGGCCAAGCTTGGCGTCCTCGACGATGTGGGCTGCTTCCTCCTCGTCGTGTTCGTCCTCAATATCACCGACGATCTGCTCGACGAGATCCTCGATGGTGACAAGGCCGTCGGTACCGCCGTATTCGTCAACGACGAGCGCCATGTGAATGCGGGTCGACTGCATCTTTATCAGCAGGTTCATGGCCGGCATCGAGGGTGGCACATAAAGGACCTGACGCTTGATGCGGGCCATGGCGACGGGCCGCGAAAGGTCGAATGTCAGACATTCCGGCGGCGCACCGGCCGAGCCGGCCGACGCTTTCCTGGCAGCCGTCGCGGAGGACTTGTCGGCGTTGGCGCCGGAGCCGTTGGAACCTTCCGCGCGGGCCTGCGACATCAGCCAGCGAAACAGGTCCTTGATGTGGACCATGCCGCGCGGATCATCGAGGGTATCGCGGTAGACTGGCATCCGCGAAACACCGGCTTCTTCGAAGGCATGAAGCAGATCGGAAACAGGCGCGTCTTCCTCGATCGCGATGATGTCGGCGCGCGGGACCATGATGTCCTCGACGCGGCTGCCGCCGAAGCGTAACAGGCGGAGAAGCATCTGACGCTCTTCGGCGCTGAACGTGGCGTTGACACCGGCGTCCTCCCGCAGGGCATCCTCGAGCGCCTCGCGCAAGCTCGGCGCCTCGCCAAGACCAAGTTTCGAACGAATGGCGGCCAGCCATCCGAGGCCCGGTCCGCTTCGCTGTTCGGCGTTCAGGATGGCGTCGTTGGTATCGCTTGGGTTCTCGATCGTCATATCCAATTGCAAGTTATGGCAGTCCAGGAGGTTAAGTCCGAGGTCTTTTCAGCAGCCCGCCGTGGCGGGATCTTCCGCGTAAGGGTCGGGGATCTCCAGGGTTGCCAGAATGCGTGTCTCCAATGATTCCATGGTGCTGGCGGCTTCGTCATCCTCATGATCGAAACCCGAAAGATGCAACAAACCGTGTACGACGAGGTGTTGCAGGTGATGTTTGAGGGGAATTCCCAGTTCGGCGGCCTCGCGGTGGACGGTTTCGGCGGCGAGAATAATGTCGCCGATAAACCGTCGTTCCGACGGGCTGGAGGGCTCGATACCAGCAGGAAATTCGGGGGCGGGAAAGGACAGAACGTTGGTCGGGGACGGCTTGCCGCGATAGCTGGCGTTGAGTGCGGCGACCTCTTCATCGCTGCCAAGCGCTATGGCGGCGCTGGTGCCGGACAGCCTGGTTTCAACGAAATTGGCGGCTGCAAGCGCAGCATCGCGCGCGGCACCGGCGGCATCCGCTACGGCCGTCCAGTCGCCCCCGTTTTCCATAACATCCACGCTTATAAGGCCAGCCGGCCCGGTCTGTGGAGGCTCGTCGTCGGACCCGGAAGGGCACCTGTCGCTGTCGTCGCTCATTTCCTGGTTTGCTTCTTTTCCTCTGCCTTATCATAGGCAGAGACGATCCGGGCGACAAGTTCGCGGCGCACCACGTCGGCGCCGGTGAAGCGAACCGCCTCGATCCCCTTGACACCGTCGAGGAGTTGCACAGCCTCCTCCAGGCCGGAGGTCATCCCTGGCGGCAGGTCTATCTGTGAGGGATCGCCGGTCACCACCATCTTCGAATTCTCACCGAGACGGGTGAGAAACATCTTCATCTGCATGCTGGTGGTGTTCTGAGCCTCGTCGAGAATAACGAAGGCGTTGCCCAGTGTGCGACCGCGCATGAACGCCAGGGGGGCAATCTCAATTACGCCAAGTTCCAGATCACGCTCGACTTTTTCGGGAGGAAGGACGTCATAGAGCGCGTCGTAGAGCGGGCGGAGGTAGGGATCGACCTTTTCCTTCATGTCGCCGGGCAGGAAGCCGAGGCGCTCACCGGCCTCTACGGCCGGACGCGAAAGGATGATGCGCTCAACGAGGCCCTTTTCCAGGCAGTGGGCGGCCATCGCGACGGCGATGTAGGTCTTGCCGGTACCTGCTGGGCCGACGCCGAATACGAGATCGACCTCCTGAAGCGCCCGCATATAGGCGCTTTGCATCGGGGTGCGGGCCTTGATGACGCGGCGGCGGGTGGCGATCTGGGCCTGCGCGCCATCTGAAGGGACTTCATGGCGGGCGTGCCGGATCAGGCCGTCGAAATCGCCGGGCCCAACGGCCTCGCCTTTGGATATCCGCTTATAGAGTTCTTCGAGAACCTGGCGGGCCAGCGCGCACTGCGACTCCGAGCCGGTCAGGATGATGACGTTGCCGTGGGCGTGCGCCTCGATGCCAAGGCGGTCCTCGATCAGGGCCAGATGACTGTCGAACTCGCCCAGCAACTGGGTCAGATGGCGGTTGTCCTCAAAGGGAACGACGATGCGCGCATTCGATATCTGGGGCTTCGCTGGGCGCCCCTGCCCGGTCACAGGCTGACCGCGAAATGGTGGCAAATCAGAAGTCTCCCATCAACCGGTTCCGTCTCGCTTCTCGGACGACTCGCAGGTGCATTGTGGACGCAAACGCCAGCATGCCGCAACTGGTTGCATCTGATACCGAACCGTTATCGAGCAAAGTAGGCAACGATTCATGCCGCGCGTATGACACCGAGCAGGCTGTTCGGGCCGGCTTCCGAGATTTCCACCGGAATGACCCGGCCGAGCAAATCGGCGGCGCCGTTGGCGTGCACCGGTTGGAGATATGGGGAACGGCCGACGATCTGGCCATCGCGACGGCCGGCGCGCTCGAACAAACCCGGAATGACGCGGCCTACGCAACCGGCGTTGAAGCGTGTCGTCTCGGAGGCAAGCAACGCCTGGAGGCGGTGCAGACGTTCGGTTTTGACTTCTTCGGGCAACTGTTCATCGCTCTTGGCCGCCGGTGTGCCTGGGCGGGGGGAATACTTGAAGGAGAAGGCCTGCGCGAAGCCGATTTCCTCAACCAGCCTGAGGGTTTCCTCGAACTCTGATTCGGTTTCACCGGGAAAGCCGACGATGATGTCGGTCGACAGCGCGATATCCGGGCGCGCGGCGCGAATCCGGGCGATCAGCCGGCGGTACTGGTCGACGGTGTGCTTGCGGTTCATCGCAGCGAGGATACGGTCGGAACCCGCCTGGAACGGCAAGTGCAGGTACGGCATCAGCTTTTCCTGATCGCGGTGGGCGGCAATCAGGTCATTACCCATGTCGTTTGGATGGCTCGTGGTGTAGCGCAGCCGCTCCAGACCATCGAGTTCGGCGATCGCCCCGATCAGGCGGGCGAGCGACCAGTCCTTACCGTCCGGACCGGCGCCGTGATAGGCGTTGACGTTCTGGCCGAGGAGCGTCAGTTCGCGGACTCCGCGCGAAATCAGCGAGCGGGCCTCATCGACGAGGCTATCGACCGGCCGGGAGAATTCCATGCCGCGGGTATAGGGCACGACGCAGAAGGTGCAGAACTTGTCGCAGCCTTCCTGGACGGTGAGGAACGCCGAGGCGGCGCGGGCGGCACCTTTCACCGAAACCTTCGAAATCGAGCGGTCGGGCAGGGCTGCGAACTTGTCCTCTTCGGGGAAATTCGTGTCGACGATGCGGCGCGATTCGGTCTGGGCGCGGAACACCAGGTCAGGGAGGCGGTGGTAGCTTTGCGGACCGACGACGAGATCGACAACTGACGACCGGGCAAGGATCTCCGCACCCTCGGCCTGGGCGACGCAGCCGGCGACGGTCACGATGGTGTGCTTGCCCTTCGCGCGGCGGTCCTCCTTGACCTGACGCAGGCGGCCAAGTTCCGAATAGACCTTATCGGCGGCCTTCTCGCGGATGTGGCAGGTGTTGAGGACGATGACTTCGGCTTCGTCGATGTTGTCGGTGCCGGAGAATCCGAACGGTATGAGCGACTCGGCTATGCGCTCGGAGTCGTAGACGTTCATCTGGCAACCGAACGTTTTTACGAAGACCTTCTTGGTCCCCGGCATCGCTGTTCTCCTCGCGGGCGCGGCCTGTTCAAGCACCGCGTCGGTTAGCAAGTTACCTGAGTCGGGGCGTTTCGCGGAGCCCTTCGGGCAACTTGGCCTGTTCATTGCTCAACACGACGTCTCGTGGCGTTGAGGCAACACCGTGGCGGCCTGACGTTCGCGCAGCGGTGATGTATCGCGGCTGAACGACGGCGGCGGACACTGCTGCGGGATCGCCGACAAGTCAATGCGACTCAAAGAGAAGCGGGCTCCCGGATCAGACGAAGTTGCGGGTGTCGCCTGACTGCTTCACCGGCAATGAAACCTTTTCTTGCGGGATTTCGGCCAGTTCGATTGGCTCTGCGGGTCCTCTGCCCCGCAATATCCGGACCAATTCGGATCTGATTTCGGTTTCGCTGTGGCGGGCAAGCTCCTTGCGATCCTTGAAGTCCGCAAGGGGTACCGGCGGGCCGACGCTGATCTTCACGTCAAGCGGCCCGGCCTTCAGGAGTTGCCAGGCGTGCGAGCCCATTTCCATGTCGCCATACCAGCCGACGAGCGGCCTGTCGGCGCGCGCGATTGGGACGCCGTGCAGGTGCGTGTAGCAGATCGTCAAGGTCTGCACCTGGGTCACCGGCAGGTGGGTCACCGGCAGGCGCGATCCGCCTGGCGCGGGCTGCTCCGCCGTTGCTTGGGGAATCGCTTCGGCCGTGTTGGCTCGCGACGGCTTGGCGGCGGCGAACAGTGAGGTGCGGAACGGCAGGACACGGTTGCCGTCGCTGGAGGTCCCTTCGGCAAAGAGCACGAGCTTGTCGCCCATCGCCAATCGCCCGGCGATTTCACGGGCGGTTTCTCCGGCGGCGGTGCGGCGCTCGCGATCGACGAACACGGTGCGCTGCAATCTTGCCAGCGAGGCGACGAACGGCCAGTGCCCGACTTCCTTCTTGGCGACGAAGGAGACCGGCGCAACCGCGGAAATCACCGGAATATCCAGCCAGGATGTGTGGTTCGAAATGATCAGGACCGGATCATCGGCGGCGAGACTGCCGTCGATCGACAGGCGTATGCCAAGCAGGCGGCAGACCTGGCGGTGGTACCAATTGGGAAAGGTTCGCGCCAGCTTCGGGGAGACCCTGACGAACAGAGCCTGAAGCAGCATCAACGGGACTGTCAGGACGAAGAAGCCGGCAAGGATGCGTCCGGCGCGGATGGCGCTCATGTCGTGGTGTTGAGATCCCGCGAGAGGGTCAGTGCGTCGGCGGCAGCACCATCGCGCCG
>Ga0180009_10003357_pt1 | contig 18245 bp, 15 predicted proteins | sample OS_PC_MetaG_FD_123537 | JGI IMG/M metagenome (GOLD analysis project Ga0180009, IMG submission 123537) | Groundwater microbial communities from the Aspo Hard Rock Laboratory (HRL) deep subsurface site, Sweden - OS_PC_MetaG | ecosystem: Environmental > Aquatic > Deep subsurface > Groundwater... | reverse complement strand
GTCCTGGTCGATACCGAGATTCCAGGTGTAGTCGTTGCAGGTCGACGGTTCCTTCAGGATGCCGTCCGGTCCGGCCTTTTGTACGATCTTCGGCGGCATCGCCGACCCCGGCGCGCTCTTGATGAGGCTCCACGTGCGGAGCTGGTAGCCGGTCGTGTCGGACCCTTCCCACGTGAAGTACGTCGCCGTCTCCGGGCCGGGTTTCTCGCAAGCGCGGATGTAGTTGAAATACGCCTTGCCCTCACCTCCTACCGCGGCCATCTCGACGTTCGTGAACTCCTCGCACCCCACGTCCTGGATGACACACGACTTCGCGTAGGCCGGGACGAAAGTGGCGGCGATCTCGTCCTCTGGATCGTCGAGACGTGGGTCCGCGTTGCGGCCGAGGTCGAACGTGCTCGCCTGCTTGCGGTATTCCGCGTATCCCACGCAGCTCGCCAGGCAGAAGTCCGTGGCGGAAAGCGATGCCGGGATCTCGGGCGCGGTCGGGATGTCGACGTCACGGTAGCCCTGGCAGCCGACGTCGCCTTGGCTGCACATGCGCGCGTATGCATCGCAATCCTTGTGGTCCTCGCCCTTCCTGCCCGTGCAACGGAGTTCCTCCGGCGCGACCTTAAGGTATTTTTCCGTGAGGCCGGAGGCGAGGCCGTCCACGAAGGAGGTCGCGGCTTCGGTCTCCTCGAGCTGCAGGGCGTCGATCAGGACGTTGGTGCCGGAAATCTCGACGGAGGCGAACGCCGAATCCGCGTTCGCCACGAACGTGCACTGATACCGTACCCACGACTCGGACGAGGCCGTCTCCTGGAATCCTACGAGGTTCGCTTGCTTGATCGAACAACCGGGATCGCTGCGGAAGTATGGACCGGCCGGCACGTCACCGCCATTCGTGTCCTTCAACCGAAGCTGGGCCACGAACGTCCCGTCATTCAGCGTGAGATTGGCTTTCCGCGCGTAGACGCTGAAGGTGTAGTTCCGGATGGCTTCGACCGCGACGTCGTCCGAGACGGCCGTCCCGATGTTCGCCACGCCGCCGAGACTCCTACCGCCTTCCGCCGCGCTCGCGCCGTCCTCCGGTTGTGGCCGGACATAGTCGCCGGACAGGGTCCACGCGACGAGCTTGGTATCGTCCGAGCTCCCGTCGATGTTCGTCGGAGAAGATTCGAACGACGCGTTGCGAATGAGGTTCAGCGCCGGGGACCCGAACGCCACCGTATAGAGCTTCGTACACCCGTCGTTGGAGGCGGCGCAGGTCTTGACCGACGCGTCGAGATAAATGCGGTCGTTCGGATTCGTGGACCACGCGGTCGTGGTCGCGGTCACGTCGCGCGTCGTCGCATACCAGAGGCATCCGACGTTCTCGGTAGAACAGGACCCATAGTCGATGGTATTACGTATATAGGAAACGCGCTCCTTCGTCCGGGTCATGTATGTCCGACAGCTCGCGAACCGCTCAAGGCACTCATCGCCGTTGAACCGCCACACCGGCTTCTCCGCGAGGCAGAACCCGTATCCGCCGGTACATGCGCCCTTATCGTCCCGTTTGAGGCACGAAACGGCGTCTGCGCACTCCTGCAACCGAAGAGGCGAACCCGGGAAGATAGAGTCGCTGTATCCTTGGACGCGACACTGGAAGGATGGCGCCGTCAGGACCCAGTTTGGATCGATGAGGTGGCACCACGGATGCGTCGAGTCGGCCTGTCCCTGTTCGTTACAGACGTTGAACCCGCGGATGGCCTCCTCAAGCGTCACGTACTTGCCGTTGCGCTTCTTGTTGTACGCGGAGTTCGCGGCCATCTCCCATCCCACGGGCAGGATGCGCGCATACCGGAGCTTCGCGAGGTTGGACGCGCAGTAGGCGCGCTGATAGCACGTCGGGTCCGTGTTGTCCTTCACCTCTGAATCCGGGATAAGCTCCCAATCCTTATGCAAGAACTCGGGATTCGAGGGCGGCTGATTGTTCAGCGTCACGAGCGACGCACGTCCGACCGTATAACCACCCGTCTCGCCGGTCATGCGGAGCGCAGCCGCGAGTGCCTCGTCCATGGCGCAGTTGAAGATGTTACGCGGGGTCGGACACGCCGACAACTCGGTCACGAAATCCTGGTTCGCGGTCGTGTACAGGTTCGGCGTGAGGAGGTCGGAAAAGGTGATACGCGCTACAGCCACATTGCTGTTCCCCGCTCCCTCGTACTGTACGAGATCGATGCCGGAGACATCGACGCTCGCGCCGGTCATGCCGCCGAAGAGCTTCTCGAGCGCGCCGACGAGCAACGTGTTCACGAAGGTGGACGCCGTGAGGAGACCGAGTTGGATGGCGCCGAGCTTGAAAGCGTTCGCCGCCAGCAAGTTCATGGACAGCTGCCCCTTCTCCTTCACGAGCTTCATCATGCCGGCCTCGGACATGGCGTCCTTCACGGCCTGCGACGGTGTCGTGATGTTCCCGCTGATGATATCCGTGACCTGTTTCAACCCTTGCGTCTCCCGACGGTCGAGCTCCGCGCCCTTCATGGACTTGAGCTTCGCATCAAGATAGCTCGCATGCAGGCCGAGGTTGACGCCGAGCTCGCTCTGGTTGGGTTGATAGATGTTGTCGATCGTATTCCACTTCTCCGCCTCGGTCTCGAACCCCTGTTTCGTCTGCTCGAAATTCGCCGCGATCTTCGCGATGTCGCAATCCGCCTGGAGCAGGCCAATCTGGCCGGGGCCCATCAACGACAGCTGGAGGCTCAACGGGTCGATAGGCGTACACAGGTTGAACCCGAGGATGGGATCGAAAAACTCTGAATTGATGCTGCTGATGAACTGGTTGCCGACGTCCTCCATCACTTTGCCCATATGATCCGCAAACCCATCCTCCCAGAACATGGGATGCTGGCCCGCGTCGCCGGTCAGGATACGCTGGGCCAAGTCGTAGGCGATGCGCTGGAGGAACGTCTGCGCGACGTTCATGAGCGTGGTGATGGCGCCGGTCGTGAGCGTCACGCCGATGCCATCGAACTGCTTCTGGATTTCCTGATACGCGTTCCCGGTGATGTAGACCGGCATGCCCGCTCCGGGGATGGGCGTGGCCTCGATGCCGAGCGACGCCGCGCGCGCCTGGATAGGCATCGTAAGATGGAGGACGACAAGGACCCCGACACCGGCGAGCATGACTCGCTTCGAGAAAGAACGGAATCGGGTCGGTTCGTGGTCCATAGGGTCCTAGTCGGAGATGTCCGGGGTTAAGGAAGTCCCGCTGAGGGCTCCAGCGGATTCCGCTTTCTGCTTCACCGATTCAGCGACCGCCTGGTCGTACAGCTCAAGGAGCTGGGCATCCGTCAGTCTCTCCACGAGGGACTGGTCGAGTTCCGGACTTGCACGCAGGATCTTGCGAATCTCGTCCGGGTCCCGGATGAGCGTGGGTTCCAGATCCGTCGACGTCGCGCCCGCCGCGCGCAGAGCCGCCTTCCCCTCATTCGCGCCGCGCTGGAAATCGGCATAGAAGGATTCGCCTACGTCGCTCTCCGCACCCGGGATCATCCAGTTGGTGGAGCTGGACAGCGCCGACGTGTCGAGACGTAGGGCCGCACACGTGTCGCCGAGGCCACAGTTCGGGTTCTGCCCCATGGCGAGCTCGACGTTGTCGGGCGTGCCGTCGCCATCCGTATCGCGAAGATACGGCGAGGTCGACAGTACATGCTCCTCGTCGTAATCCGAGATGCCGTCGCCGTCCGTGTCGCGACGCTTGGCCTCCGCTATCTCGCGCTGCGCCGGTGTAATGGTATCGATAGCCTCCTTCGCCTGCCTGAACTGCGCCTCGGATACCGTGAATGGATCCACGATCTTCGCATGAATCCTCTGCATCGATAACCCGATGGCAAGAAGGCCGCAGAAACCCAAGAGACCGGCAGAGATTTTCTGCTCTCGCGCGAGAGAACGCCAACGCTCTGCCGCTCCGTTCATCCAAGGCAGTCCGTCCATAGTGAGGACCTATGTAGTATACCATACGCACAACAAAAAACGGCCCATGTCCTGGGGCCGCTTGTGCGCATTATTCTTCCCATGTGACCTTCATCTTCTTGCCCTGCGTGCTGATGGGGATCCGGATCTCCAGGACCCCGTTCTTGAGGCTTGCTTTGGCACTGTCCACCGCGACCTCATGAGGCAAAACGATGGATCGGCTGAAGGACCCCCAATAGTTCTCACGATAGTACCAGTCATCCTCCGGAATCTCCTTGGCATACGACCGCGTCCCGCGCACCGTAAGCAAATCCCCGTGCATGGAGATGTCGAGGTTGTCCGGCTTTACGCCAGCCATCGGCGACGTGATCACGAGGTCCTTCTTGTCGCGATAGACGTCCACGGAGAGCTGCGCCTCTTCCTGCCCGCCGAACCAGTCGGCATTCGAACGTGACGGCATACGCCGATAGTGTAGCACACGCTCTCATTCCCCTCCTTACGAAGGAGGGGTTAGAGGCGGTTCCGACCGCCAGCTTTCCTCTGCGGCCAGCTACGGTGCTGGCGTCGCGTCTGCGTCCGTCTCCGGTTCAGAGAGCTTCTCCACGCCCACGAGGCACACGGCCTGCCACGGGCGGTAATGGCTCGAAAAGACCTCCTCATGTTCGGTGCCGTCCACGTACGTGATGTGGTAGGTGAACTCCGCATCCGCGCCCGCATGTGCCGACTCCGTGCACTTCTTCTTGCCGGGCTCGAGATCCAACGTCTCGATGAGCTTCATGGCCGGCGGGGAGACGATATTGTAGATACGCGGCTTGATGGGGTCCACGACGCGGCCGTCCTCCGTGCCCCAAAACTCGAAGACGACCTCGTTGCCTTTCAGGTACGCGTTGATGAGGACGTGATGCGCCGTGTCGTTCATGAACTTGAAGTCCGGCGCCGGGTCGTAAATGGTCGCATCCGTGCCTGCGGGCTCGTAGTAGCTCACGCGATAGGAGTGGTTGCGGCGCTCCGTGATCCGAAGGCCGGAATTGACCGAGCCGCGGAACGTCGTGGTGCCGATCTGGCACAGTCCCCCGCCATATTCGGGCGTGGTCTTGTTCCCCTTGATGACGAGCTCCGGCAACCACCCGTTCGCACCGTCGATGGGCCCGAGTGTCTTAAGCAATGAGAATTCCTCGCCCGGGGCGATGATGGTTCCGTTCACCTTCTCCGCGCCCTTTCGGATATTCCCGCGACGGTTCGAGGGCGATCCGGAAAAATCCGAACGACCCACGCCGATGATCTCCTTGATACCGAGGCGCTCCGGATCGTCGCCGAGGATGGATCCGGAAATCGTCTTCACGACGAGCGGGAAGGTAGATGACGGCGGCCAGGAGGCCTGGACCGATGCGAGGATGGCGGAGACGTCGAACGCCACGCCTTGCGTCCCAGGGACGAACGATTCGATGACGCCATCCTTGATGACGAGACTCCCGTTCTTCACCTCCTGCTCGATGCCGGGAACTATGGCGCGGATAGATGCGGCGAACTTCTCTTCGTCGATGCCGACACTCGGCCGGCCGTCCGCTGGATGGACGACAATCCACGCCGCAAGGGTCGAGGTTGGAATGGGATAGCGCGTGCCGTCGTAGGTGAACACGAGCTTCGGACGCTGAAGAATCTCCATGACCTCGTCCGTGAGGTTTTCCAGATCGTCCCGCGTGAAGGCGGGACGCGCCGTCTCCTCCTCGAGCGCGATAGGCTCGAATGTGAGGCTTTCAACCTGCCGACGCAGGGTCTCCATGGCTTTCTCGGTGCGATAGGTCACGCCCGAGCGCTCGTTCTCGATATGGATGAACGGCGCGCTGCCGGTCGCGACCACGATGGAGAACGAGGCGTCCTCGACCGAGACGAGATGTTCCTTCAGCGCGACCTTCAGCGCATCCTCGATGCCGGGCCCGTCGAAGGTGATATCCGCCGCGATACGACGCGGACGCGCGCGCGCGTTCAACTGCTCCGCGATGTCGCGCAGCCATCCGTCGCCACGGCCCGTGTCATACGCCTCTTCAATGGACTGGTCGATGCCGTAACGGATGAGGTCGCGGGACGCGTCCGGATCCGCGGTCGCGGGGATGGTGACACCGAGGTTCACCTCGGCTCCGCGAAAGGTGAATCGGAGCCCTTTGGTGAGGGCGGCGTCGATGGCGGTCTGCACCGCCTGCCGCGCCTCCTCTTTCATCAGCCCGTCGAGCCTCACGTCCAGGACGCGAACGCCCGGGAAGATCCTCCCGTCATAGAGCTTCGCATAGGCGATGGCCCCACCTGCGGCCGCCATGAAAAAAAACGCGAGGACGCCGATCGTCACGCTCGTCCATGTCACGAACGCCTTCAGGGTCGCCGTGTCCAACTTCATCCTGTTCTCGCTAGTCTTCTTCGTGTCGGTCATGTGCCGTAGTATTCCATCGAACGCCCCTCTCGGGAAGGGCAAATAGAAAAAGGCCTTAAGCAATCCGCATCCAAGAAACTTTTTTGTAGGGGAGAGCGAGTCCGAAGACCTGCGGCACCCTATGAAAAAGTCCCATGCTTGTCGTGGACGCGGATTGCTAAAGACCTCATTCCGATGCTCCCCTTGTACCATAGGTCGGATAATCTGTCAAGACCCTGACAGACTCTCCAAAGGGATGAAAAAACGGGCTCTCGAAAGACCGTTTAAGGGGCAGCGTCCCCTAAGTATAGAGGCCTACCCCTCCTCTGTCAAGCGTAGAAAAAACTCGATAAACCCTACGTTTCCTTCACCACGTCATCCAGCTTCACGGAAAGAAGCTGGGAAACCCCATCCTGCCCCATGGTCACTCCATACAGGACATGCGCCTGCTGAATCGTGGCTCGATTATGGGTAATGACCACGAACTGTGTCCGATCCGCCAAAGTATTGAGTATATCCGCGTACTTTCGGGAATTCGACTCATCAAGCGCGGCGTCCACCTCGTCGAGGACGACGAAGGGCGAGGGATTGGTCGCCATAATGGCACAGATGAGGGCGATGGACGTGAGCGCGCGTTCCCCGCCCGAAAGAAGGGCGATGGACCTCAGCCGCTTGCCCGGAGGTGTCGCCTGGATATCGATGCCGGCAGGTCCGGCGTCTGGCGCGACATCCGCGACGATATTGCCCTCTAGGTCGATTTCCGGTTCAGGCGCGATCTCTATGAGCCGTGCCTCCCCTCCGCCGAAGAGTTTCTTGAAGTACTGTCCGAACTCACGGTCTAGGAGACGAAAGGACGTCTCGGTCCGTTCCTTGATGGTCGTGTCGAGCTCCGAGATGATGGTGTCGAGCGATGTCATCGCCTGTTTGAGGTCGTCGCTTTGCGTCGCGAGACCCTCGAAACGCTTCTTCGTGTCCTCGTACTCCTTCAGGATCTCCGGATCGATGCCGCCGATCCATTCGAGCTGGGACCGAAGCCGCGAGAGCTTGGGGCCGAGCGCTTCCGGGGCGGACTCTTGAGGAATCGCGCCTGCCGCGTCCGCGATGGCCTCGATATCGGCTTCGAGGTGCGGGGCGTTCGCACGGAAATCCTGCAGGAACCCGTCGCGCCGCGTCTCGAGACGCGCCATCTCCACGGCCGCCTCACTCGCCTTTCGCTCCGCCTGCGCCGCGTCATTCCGGACGGCCGTCAGCTTGTGTTGCAAGGTGAAAATCTCGGTACGCTTCGTCTCCTCCCCGCGATTCCATTCGTCGAGCCGGCGTTCCGCGTCCGAAACCTTCTCCTGGATGGTGGCCATCTCCCGTGCAAGGACCAGGATCTCCCGCTCCATCTCGGAATCGACAGGCTTCTCCTTCGACGCTTCCGGCGCAGGCCTCTGGAGCTTGGATATGAGATCTACGTTCGCCGTCCGCGCCTCCTCGACGGCCTTCCGGACCGCCACGAGGTCCGGGGCTTCCGATGCGACGGCCTTCCAGATCGCGTCGTGCAGTTTTCGGACGATCTCGACCGATTCGATGATCTTCGAGAGTGACAGAGGCGACCATGACTTCTCGGCGCGCGCTTGTGCGACCTCCTTCGACGCCTCGATGCGCAACTGACGCTCGCGCAACCCTGTCCGTTCTTCCGCAAGCGCATCCAATGTCTTCCTGATCTCCCGGAACCCTTCGCTCGGCGGCGTCGCCTTCTCGAGCGCGGTGAGGTCCACTTCGAGCCGCGCCGTATCCTTGGCGCGCGCTTCGCGCTCCGAATCCGCGGCCGACACGCGCGACTTCGCGAGATGGAGTCCTGTCCGCAGGCCATGCCAGATGCCGCCGAAATAAACACGTTCGAGTTCACGCAATTCCGTTTCGATGCCGCCGCGCTGTTGCAGGCGCTTCGCCTGACGTTCGAGCGACGAAAGGCGCGGGCCGATCTCCCGCAGGAGCAGCTCGGCCTGACGGAGGTTCTCTTTCGTGGCCTCGAGCTTGGCGATCGATGCCTGACGCTTCAGCTGGAACGGTCGGATGCCGGATGCCTCGTCGAAGAATTCCTTACGCTCGGTCGGTGACGCGGACAGGATGGCGTCGACCATCCCCTGACCGATGACGCTATACGTCCTCTGACCGACGCCAGCCTGCGCGAGAAGCAGGACCACATCCGTGAGGCGTACCTGTTTCCGATTGACCTCGTACTCGGATTGACCATCGCGGTACAGCCGCCGCGCAATCACGATCTCCGGCAGGTCGATGTCCGGCCGGTCGTCGTTCACGAGCGTCATGCGGACCTCGGCGAATCCGGCGCGCGGCTTCTTGTCGGTCCCAGAAAAGATGACGTCCTCAGACCTCTTCCCGCGTAGGAGCTTCATGCTCTGTTCCCCCATCACCCAGCGGATGGCGTCCGCGATGTTCGACTTGCCGGAGCCGTTCGGCCCGACGATGGCCGTCAGGCCTTTCCGCGCACCGGCATCCGGAATGAATTCAAGGGCAGTTTTCTGTGCGAATGCCTTGAAACCCTGCAGCTCGAGACGGCGAAGATACATAGCGTGTTTGGATGCATAGCGTAGCGGAATCGCCCGGTCTTTGGTAGGGCTGGCCGGCATGTGGTAGCGTATGGTCGTTATGCCTCACACGAAACGACTCGAGGAAGGCGGCGGGATGCAGCGGTTCCGGGATGCGCTCGCACTGGTCCTTGCGGAACGCGTCGAATTCCCGAAGGGCGCGCTCGTCACGCTCGTGGACGCTGTGCTGACGCGGGATACGCGTCATGCTAAAGGCACCATCTCGGTGCTCCCCGTCTCGATGGAAGAGGCCTGCCTCGCCGCCATCGAGGAATACCGCCCCGAAATCAACGAAGGGCTCGCCGAGCATCTCCGCCTGCGCCGCATACCGAGGCTCCATTGGGAGACGGACCATACCGAGGAGAACGCTGCGAGCATCGACGCGGAAATCCAGCGTCTCAAGAACGAGGGGCAACTCTGACCGGGGAGGATTGACGGGACGGACGAAAGCGGATAAGGTTCTCCATCGCCTATGGCGGATGACCGACTCCTGCTCACGAAGCTCCATGATGCGATCCGGAACGCGGACCGCGTCTTGCTGTTGCCGCACAAGCGGCCGGACGGGGATGCGGCCGGCGCTGCGACGGCCCTCGTCGGATGGCTGCTCCGCGAAGGGAAGACCGTCACGGCCTTCTGCCGGGACCCGCTCCCCGACCAGCTCAACTTCCTGGACCACGCGCATCGGCTCACCACGGACACGACCGTCTTCGATGTTGCCTATGACCTCGTCATCGCACTCGACTCCGGCGACCTCGCCTACTGCGGTGTGGCCGACCTGCTCCCCCGACTTCCGAAGGGATACCTGCTCGCGGTCATCGACCATCACGCGATCAACGCCCGGTACGGGGACCTGAACATCGTCGACACGGACGCGAGCTCGACGTGCGAAATCGTCTTCCGTTTCTTCGAGACGAACGGCATCCGCATCGATCAGGCCATGGCCACGTCCCTCCTCACGGGCATCCTCTTCGACACGGGCAACTTCTCGAACGCGGCCACGACGCCCTCGGCCATCGCGGCGGCGTCCGCCCTCCTCACGGCCGGAGCGCGAAACAGCGACATCGTGCGGCATATGATCCGCGACAAGACGATCGACATGCTCAAGGTCTGGGGCCTGATGCTCTCGCGCCTCCATCGCGACGCGGCGTCCGACTTCGCCCTGACGTACCTGCTCGAATCGGACCTCACGGACATGACGGGCGAGACGAAACGCGCGGTCACCTCCGGTTTCAGCAACTTCCTGAACGCCGTCACGGGCGATGCAGGTACGATCCTCATCCTGCAGGAGCTCCCTGGCGGCAAGGTGAAAGGATCGATGCGCAGCGTGGGACGCGACGTCGCAGCCGTAGCCAAACGTCTCGGCGGCGGCGGCCACACGAAAGCTGCCGCGTTCATGGTGGACGGTCGTATCGCGGTCACAGAGGACGGACCGAAGCTCGTCGGCATAAAAAAAGACCCCGGGTCCGAGAGGGTCACGGGGTGAGGCGGCGATGCCGCCGGCGGTAGGAGTCAGAAGGAACGCGGGGCATTGTTGAAGAATATACGATATTCCTCGAGGGTCATAGTGAAGGTGCCGCTCTTCGGCTTCGCCGGGTCCGAGATGCGGACCCTCTGCTCGGCATGGTTGATCTCGACGATTGGGCACGACTGGCAGCTCTGGCAGACCGCCGCCTGGTCATAGACACGTTCCCACATGATTGACGAACCTCCGTTGAAAAGGGAAACGTGAGCATAAAGGTCATTCTGATGACCGTCAAGACCGATGCGAGGTATCGTGCCTATTGGCACTCGCCATGTTTGACTGCTAAATCCGTTTCATCTACACTAGGCCTGGTATGAGAAACCCCTACGAAATCGACTCCACTACCCAAAACAACTGGCTCGTGCCGACCGTCATCGAGAAGACGAACTACGGCGAGCGCGCGTACGACATCTACTCGCGCCTCCTGAAGGATCGTATCATCATGCTCGGCACGCCCATCTCGGACGAGGTCGCGAACATCATCGTCGCGCAAATCCTGTTCCTCGAGAGCCAGGATAAGACGAAGGACATCAAGCTCTATGTGAACTCGCCTGGTGGCTCCGTCACGGCTGGTCTCGCCATCTACGACACGATGCAGCACGTCTCGTGCGACGTCTCGACCATCTGTATGGGCCTCTCGGCCTCGATGGGCGCGATCATCCTCGCGGGCGGCGCCAAGGGCAAGCGGTTCGCGCTTCCGAACGCGGAGATCATGATTCACCAGCCGCTCGGCGGCATGGAAGGCCAGGCCACGGACATCAAGATCCACGCCGAACGCATCCTCCAGACCCGCGACCAGCTGAACAAGATCCTCCAGAAGCACACAGGCCAGACCCTCAAGAAAATCGAGACGGATACGGAGCGCGACAACTTCATGTCCCCCAAGCAGGCGCTCGACTACGGCCTCATCGACAAGGTGATCGGATGACGATGAAACGCGTCGGGCTTTTTTTCGGCGGGATGAGTAACGAGGCGGAGGTCTCGGTCCTTTCGGCGAAGAACGTCGTGGCTAATATCGACACGTCGCGCTTCGAGATCGTGCCTATTTTTTGGGATAAGGACGGCGACTTCCGACGTGTCCGGGACATGGACGATCGGACGGGGACGGTCATTGCCCAGTCGGACTTTTCAGATACCTTCGATATCGCCCTCCCGATGATGCATGGAAAATTCGGCGAGAACGGCGTGCTCCAAGCTATCTTCGAAAGCCGACATGTCCCCTACTGCGGATGCCGGGTCTTGGCGTCCGCCCTCTGCATGGATAAGGTGCGGTTCAAGACGCTGCTTGCCGGACACGACATCCTCCAGACACGATTCGTCGTCATCGACCGCTCCGACGACGTCAGCGACGAAAAAGCGACGTGGAGGGAATCGCTCCGGGTTTTCTCCTTTCCACTCTTCGTGAAACCGTCGAACTCGGGATCATCCGTCGGCATCACGCGAGTGATGGACATGGCGGCCCTCGGCAGCGCCATAGAAGAAGCACGCAAACACGACGACACAGTCCTCATCGAAGAAGGTCTCGTGGACTTCGAAGAAATTGAAATTGCCGTGCTCGGAAACGCGAAGGTGACCGTATCGGTCCCCGGAAGGGTCAAACCATCGCAAGAGTTCTACAGCTACGACGAGAAATATGTCATCGACCGGGCGGAATTCGACATCCCCGCGCAGCTCCCCGAGAACGTCGTCGAAGACGCAAAGCGGTTGGCGGAACGAGCTTATCGGCTGTGCGGATGCGAAGGGTTCGCACGCGTCGACCTCTTCGTTCGCGACGGCCGCGTCTACTTGAACGAGATCAACACGCTCCCGGGTTTCACGGACATCTCGATGTTCCCCCGCCTCATGCAAGCGAGTGACATCCCGTACCGCGACCTCATCACGCGCATCATCGAACTCGCGCACTGACGCATCCAAAAACACCCCGCGGCATGCGGGGTGTTTTCTGTTTCCGAATCGCGTAACCTACTCCTTCCTTGGCTCGTCCGTCGTCACGAACGTGACACTGGAGAGGACGTCGCCCGGTTCCTTGAAGCGCATGACGCGGACGCCCTGCGTGTCGCGGCCGAGGGACGGGACGCTCTTGAACGGCGTGCGGACCACGATGCCATGCTTCGAGATCATGATGAGGTCGCGATGGTCGTCGCCCTTGGAGATGTACGCGCCGACCACGGTGCCCGTCTTCGTCGTCACGCGCATCGTGCGGATGCCGGAACCGCCGCGACGCTGGACCTTGTATTCGTCGAGCGGTGTGCGCTTGCCGAGGCCATTCTCCGCGATGGTGAAGAGCCGGAGGTCCCCAGACTTCGCGGCGGCCGCGGGAATCACGTCCATGCCGACGACAGCATCGTTCTTTTTCAACTTGATGCCACGCACGCCGGCCGCGGTCCGTCCCATGGGCCGGATGTCCGCCTCCGAGAACCGGATGGACTGGCCCGCATGCGTGACGAGCGAAACTTCGTCTTTCCCGGACGTGAACCGCACCCACTGCAGTTCGTCGCCCTCACGGATATTGATGGCGATGAGGCCGCTGCGCCGGACGTTCTTGAAGTCCTCGAGCGCAGTCTTCTTGATGGTCCCCTGCCCCGTCACCATGAGAAGGTACTTCATGGACGGGTCGGCTGCCTTCTTGCTGTTCAGCGCCTGACCGAGCGGCAGGATCGCGGAGACCTTCTCGCCCGGCGCGAGCTGGAGGAAATTCACGATGGCCTGCCCCTTGGCGGTCCGGCTCCCCTGCGGGACCTCATAGGCCTTGAGCAGGAACGTGCGGCCGCGCGTCGTGAAGAAAAGCAAATCCGCATGCGTACTCGTCGAGAAGAGGTGTTCGACCTGGTCCTCTTCCTTGGTCGTGAGGCCGGACACGCCCTTACCGCCGCGGTGCTGCTGACGAAACGTATCGGGCGGCAGGCGTTTGATGTAGCCGTCGGCCGTGATCATCACGACCGTCGATTCCTCGGGGATGAGGTCCTCGACCGAGAAGTCGCCGAGCGGCGTCTTCACGACTTGGGTCCGGCGCTCGTCGCCGTACTTCTCCTTCAGGCCGAGCACCTCCTTCTTGATGATATCGAGCATCTTCTTCGCCGACTTGAGGATAGACTCGAGCTCCTTGATGAGCTCCATCTTCTCGTTGTATTCCTGCTCGATCTTGAGGCGTTCGAGGTTCGCGAGCTGCTGGAGCCGCATCTCGAGGATGGCCGTCGCCTGGATCTCGGAAAGCTTGAACTTCTTGATGAGATTCGTCTTCGCTTCGTCCTTGTCCTGCGACTTCTTGATGGTCGCGATGACCTCGTCGATCTTGATGAGGGCGATGCGCAACCCTTCCAGGATGTGTGCGCGTTCCTTGGCCTTCGCGAGGTCGTATTCGGTGCTACGCCGTACGATGACCTTCCGGTGCTTCACGTACTCCTCGAGGATGTTCTTGAGCGTGAGCACGCGCGGAAGGATGCCGTCGACGAGCGCGAGCATGTTCACGTGGAACGTGTCCTGCAGCTGCGTCATCTTGAAGAGCTGGTTCAGCACCTTCTTGGGATACGCGTCCTTCTTGAGTTCGACGACGACGCGCACGCCGTCCTTGTTTGATTCGTCGCGCAGGTCCCGGATGCCGTCGATGCGCTTTTCCTGCACGAGCGTCGCGATCTGCTCGACGAGCGTGGCCTTGTTCACCTGATACGGGATCTCGGTGACGATGATGCGGAATGCGCCGGACCGCTCCTCGACGATGTCGGTCTTCGCGCGCATCACGATGCCTCCCTTGCCCGTGGCGTACGCCTGCAGGATGTCCTTGGTGTTGTAGATAATGCCACCCGTCGCGAAATCCGGACCCTTGATATGTTCCATGAGCTCCTCGATCGTGATGTCCGGGTTCTCGATGAGGGCCGCGATGCCGTCGCAGAGTTCCGTGAGGTTGTGTGACGGGATGTTGGTTGCCATGCCTACCGCGATGCCGAGCGTGCCGTTCAGGAGCAGGTTCGGGAGCGTGGCCGGGAGCACGGACGGTTCCTTGTGCGAGCCGTCGTAGTTGGGCACGAAGTCCACGGTGTCCTTCTCGATGTCCGAGAGCATCTCCTCGGCGATGGTCGCGAGCTTGGCCTCGGTGTAGCGGTAGGCGGCGGCCGAGTCGCCGTCCATGGATCCGAAGTTCCCCTGGCCGCGGATGAGCGGATACCGGAGCGAGAAATCCTGCGCCATGCGCACGAGCGAATCGTACACCGCGCTGTCGCCGTGCGGATGGTATTTGCCGAGCACGTCACCGACCACGGTCGCGCACTTCTTGAACTTTGCGGTGGACCGGAGGCCGGACTGCCACATCGAGTACAGGATGCGCCGGTGGACCGGTTTCATGCCGTCGCGGACGTCCGGCAGGGCGCGCGCGATGATGACCGACATCGCATAGTCGAGATACGCCGTGCGCATCTCCTCGACGATGGGCCGCATCTCGATCTTCCCGACGTCCTTCCCGGCGACGATGTCCGGGAGCTTCTGTTGTTTGTCCATAGGTATACGTTACGGTGTCGTGGTCGTGGTAATGGTCGTGGTGGTCGGTGGCGCGGGACGGAACAGGTCGACCCTCGTGGCCGTCGATGTGGCAACGCCATCCGTCGTCGTCGCGTTCATGGCCGCGGCCAGCTCCTCGACCATCGCGTCCGCGGCGGCAGCGGTCTGGAGCCGGTCGGTGAGGTCACGCACGGTCTGGTCGAACGCCGGGGCCTCGTCCATCGCGCGTTTCCCCTCCTCAAGCGCCTGCCTCACGCCAGGATCCATGTTTCCCGCGAGCGAGGAACGGATGCCGCTTCCGAGCGTGGAAAACCAACCGACGAGCACGAACGTTACGCAGACGGCGACGCCGGCCCACATGCTGAAACGCTGGACCGGATCCGAAGGATGGCGCGCTTCGGCGTGCGCAAGGATGAGTTCACGCTTCTCCTCCGACGAGAGGATGCGCGGAGGAATGTCCCCCGATGCCGCCGTGGACTTCCGGGCGACGGGACGTCGCCGTCGAGGGGCTTTCTTCTCCGTGTCGCTTCGCTTGATGGGCATGCGGATTGATAGGTCAGGAGCGTTCGAGGACCATGACGACCATGTTCTCCGACGGCAGGTCCTTCCTCGCGATCTTGAGTTTGGTCATGTCCTGACGCGTGCAGACGCCGAGCTGTTTACAGAAGGCATCCACGCTCCCGAGTTTCTCCTTCATGCCCGGCACGTCGTAATACAGCGGAATGACGATACGCGGTTCCACGGTCGAGATGGTGTCGCTCGCGTTCTTCGCATCGAGGACGTTTCCGCCACCCACCGGCAGGGCGAGGATATCGATGTCGCCGAGCGCCTCGACCTCAAACGGCGTGAGCGGACGCTTCAGCTGACCCAAGAAAGCGATGGCCATCCCTTCGACGTCGAACCGGAAGACGATCGGGCGCTTCGTCTCCGTGTCCGCGGTCGGATCCTGAATCCCTTGCGCGAAAATGCCCTTGACCTCGTATTCCCCCGGATTGGAAATCATGAAGGGCGTGCCATTGACGCCCTCGAGATTAAAACGCGACCGATCCTGATGGGACAGGACCAACATATCCGGCGCGAGCGTCCGCGGGAGCCGGAGTCTGGACTCGTTCGGAAAGGGATCGGTGAGGAGCGTCCCCTCGATATTCATGCTTTTGCTCTCGATGCGGATGGAGGAGAGACCATGCCAGAAAAGCTGCATAATTCGGCGATTTTCGGGTGTTCAATGCCCAAAAATCGTACCACGCGACAGCCCGGAAAACAACCCTCCTGTCAACGCTTCGCGGACCGGTATTCTGAAGCCGCATTCCGAACGAACATCTCCGAATACAACCAATAATCATCCATCAGGAGCGACCGTACATAGTACGTATCGCCACGCTCCAATAACCCAAGATACGACTGAAGCGTCTCATCTTTTGGGTTCCCCCGTATCCGCTTGGACATCCTTCTCTTCGTCTTCGTGCGCGGCACCCGATGGTGCGGGAAGTGGACCCAGCCGAGAAAATCCACGCCCGAGGCGAACGTCGCGATGGATATCTTGTCGGGATGCAATTCAAGCGCAAGGCGGTCAGAAAGGAATGACCGCAACTTCGGCAGGATGACGACGAGTGCCGGCCTGTCGTTCAAGAGCAGGACGAAATCGTCGGCATATCGGACGTAATGCTTCACGCCCAAGCCACGCTTCACGAACTGATCGAGCTCGTTCAGATAGACGTTCGCGAACAACTGGGACGTCAGGTTGCCGAGCGGCATTCCTTTTACGGACGTAACGTGAAAACTTCCGACGACGTCCACGAGAAGCCGAAGAAGCCGCTGGTCAATCATCCGATCCGCCAGAATCCGCGATAAGATGCCGTGGTCCACGCTCGCAAAATACTTTCGGATATCGCATTTCAGGACCCAGCATGTCCGGGAATGGTTTTGACCGACCTTCCGTGCCATCGTGCGGAAACGATCGAGGGCGCGGTGTAGACCTTTGCCTTTCTGGTAGGAATACGAATCCGCGATGAACGTCGAGGCGAAAAACGGATAGAGTTTCCGATGGATCGCGTGATGCAGGAGTCGGTCTCTGACACTGGCCTTGTGGATATCGCGGGGTTTCGGGTCATTGATGCGGAAATGCCGATACGGTCCGTGGACGTACGTCCCCCACATGAGGTCTTGGTGCAATGCGACCAGCTCATCGCCGAGGTCCATCGCGAACTCCTGCACGTCTATCTTCTTCCGCTTCCCTCGGATAAACTCCTGCCATGCCTCGCAGAGGTTCTCGAGCGATGCGACCTCCTCGAACGGTATGGAACATCTCTTCATGGTTCATCTATGATACCCCCCCCCGCAGGGAATCACGTCAAACGTGCCCGTGCTCCAGAAAACGATCGAGGCGTACAAGATTTGGCACGCCCACCACGTCATCTTTCCACGACTCTCGAGGTTTTCACTCGGTACAAAAATCGATTCGCTCTTCACTGACGTCATCGAGCTGATATTCCTCGCTGGCTACGCAGGTGCTGATCAAAAACATGCGTTCGTCGTGCGAGCATCCACGAAACTCGATCTCCTAAAATTTTTCATGCAGGCCGCGTGGGAAGTTCGCTGTTTGGATCAAAGAAGATACACGGCCATTCTCGTACCGCTGAACGATATCGGTAAAGACATCGGCCGCTGGCAGAAGTATCTGCAGACGAAACAGCCCCCTCCGACGTGATGTCGGAGAGGGCGTTCAAAAAACATGAAGAGATTTGCGGACGAACAGGAACCGGTTGTCGGAGTTCCACTCGTTGTCGAACCAGTTGTTGTCGAGGATGCGCCTGCCGGAATCGCTGTTCAGCATCGCGACATACCGGTTGTCACCGTTCATCGTGGACGAGCCGCCCTGTCCGTGTCGAGAGCCATCCAGATCACCACCGCTCGAATACTCTCGCGGTTGAATTTTATTTGGGGCCTTTAGCCCACCGGCTGTCGACACCAAGTATCTTCAGTTTATGAACGAGCCGACGCACGCTGCCGACCGACATACTACGACGCTCGCGGGCGTCGTGGCGTGCCGCCCGGCATTCTGGCAAACGGACCCATTCAGATTTCGACCGCCTGCAACCGTGATCGCAAGCAGATTCGTCTATTCTCCATGCGATATCTTATCAAAAAGCAAGCGACCCCGTCCAACGCACGAATCCAGGTTGAGGATTGTGTGTCGGACGGGGTCCAGAGGGCTAAGTACCCAAGGTTCCAAGTGCCGTTTTAGGGCCAAGGGACCGAGGGTCCAAGGTCTACTTGCGGACGAACAGGAACCGGT
>Ga0180009_10003356_pt1 | contig 18245 bp, 19 predicted proteins | sample OS_PC_MetaG_FD_123537 | JGI IMG/M metagenome (GOLD analysis project Ga0180009, IMG submission 123537) | Groundwater microbial communities from the Aspo Hard Rock Laboratory (HRL) deep subsurface site, Sweden - OS_PC_MetaG | ecosystem: Environmental > Aquatic > Deep subsurface > Groundwater... | reverse complement strand
TAGAACTAAAAGGTTCATAAGAAGTCAATTGATTAACATAAGTATTTGCCACATTTTTTATTTCTTCTATGTTATTAAAATTAAATCCTATAAAAATAATATTAATTCTATTTTCTCCAATATTATTATGTCTTTTTATTAATTCGGAACAAATCAATTCTGGATTACACTCTGCATTTTCACAACCTGCAGGACAAAATGTTTTATCTTTTAAATTACCATCACTTTCACGATAAGCTTTATTAAAAGAATCCATACAGATCCATTCGGGAGTAAAAGTAGGAATTACCTCAAGAATACATTTATTTGAACAACCATCACCATCCACTAAATTTCCATCATCACATTTTTCTCCTGTTTCAATAAGATTATTTCCGCAAATAGGACTAGTTAAACTAATTGATACTGCTTTGACATTAACATCATTATAATAATAAGGTGCTCCTGTCCTTGCATAACAATTTATAAAAACATTTCCAACATTTACCTGGCAGCATGTTGTGCCCATAAAAATACCTTTACAGTAATTTAAACAATCAGTTTCACTAGCATTATTCCAATTCATTTTTGAATTTATTACATCCCCACTACATCCTCTTTCTGAAGTAAAAATATTTGAGATTGTTGTAGGTGTTGTAGTAGTTGATTTTAATTTACAACAACCAATTATCCCATTGCTATTGCATGGTAAATCTTTTATTGTGTCACCAACCCACTCCCAACTACCTGCAGGAGTTAATAAATCACAAGAATCTTCAGGTGAACCCCCTGAAACTGCACATGTATATCCTGCTTGTGTGCATACATTTGTAGCAGGTTTTGAAACCGATGAACTTGTTGAACCAATTGATTTACTCATAGTACATAAAGAATTCCCTCCATTATTATAACCAAGACAATACCAAACCCAATTGTTTCCATAAGAATTAAAAGAAACACTTCCAGCATATCCTGCATTGCATAATTCAGTAGTTGGTTGTATTGTAGAACTTTTTTCACTTGCACTTCCGCATACTCCTTTTATAGGAGTTGTTGAAGAAGTTGGAGGAGCAATATATTTAGTAGTAGTACAAGCTAATGTTCCACCACCATTGACCCCATTACAATTCCATTTCCATTTATTAACAGAACTATCAAAAGAAACAGCACCTGCATTACCAGCATCGCATAAATTTGTTGTTGGTTCAGAAGTCAAAGTTTGTCCATTTGCACTTCCACATTTTCCCGTTATAGGTATCGGCTCTTGTGTTTGAACTTGTTTGCATGCTCCGTTTTCACATCCACCAGGACAACTAACAACAGCAAAAGTGCAATAAGGACCATTAGAATTTCCATCATCATAACAATAGGCTTCTGTATTAGAATTAGAATTTTGACAATAATCACTAACTCCAGAAGGATATTGCCAATCAGTGCAAGTACCTTTGGTATAAGGATCATTTCCATCATCAGTATCAATACAACCACTAACAACTTTTCCAGTAATTTTATTCCAAAAATTATCAAATAATCCGGCAGAAGCAAAAGAGCTAATTAAAATCAAACAGAACAAGAAAGAAAATAAAATTACTGCCCCTTTTTTCATTTATTAAACAACAAAATAACTTATTTAAATTTTTATATTATCATCAGTCCAGAACCAAATTTAATATTCAATCCCGGCACCAGTGCAAAAAAGCTATATTTAATTTAATGCTTACTCACTAACTCTTGTTTTCTTTAAAAATTCATCAACAATTCCTTCTACTAAGTTTAGACTAATATTTTTATAACCCTTTGAAATTCTCAATATAAGCTCATTCTGAACATTATTTGTGATTCTTCTTTTTATTTCCAAGATATCTCTTTTTGGGAGTGATTGGTTAATTGGATTTATTTTGTCCCTATAATATTTTGCTATATCAAAACTTGTTTTTATTTCTTTATAATATTTGTTTTTAATCTCTTCTACACCAATTGCTTCTTCCAGTATTTTATGAACTACTGCATTTGAAATATTTCCTATAAAAAGGTTAATCAATTTATTTCTATTTTGTGTCATTTTTTATATTTCTCATTATTTCATTAAAAGTTTTATTATAAATCTCTTTATATTTTTTAAGGAACATTTTTTTATCTAAAAGATTATTTTTTATACTATCTATATCAACTTTAAATAATTCTTTTATTTTTCTGTTAATTTCTTCTTTTGTTATTTTTTTAGATTTTAAAAAAAGCCAAATTGCAACTAGATTTTGAATATAATAGTATTTTTCATTGCCGGATAAAATATCAAAATTTTTTATTACTATTTTGCTTTTTAGTAACTGCAAATCCAATAATTTATAATTAATCTTTGGCTTTATATTATAAATTATTCTCTTTTTTGATATGCATTTTGAAAGCATGGAGTGATATAAAGGATCTGTTAATAATCCTTGAATTAATGATTGATTATTAATTAATATTATATGGGGTTTTATTCCTATCTGGTTGTCTATTAAGAATTTAAGATTTTCTAAATTTAGTTCCTCATTGCATATTATTAAAATATCAATATCATTAAAATAGAACCCCTTATCCAAAAAAGAGCCTGTTATTATTATATTTTCATAGCCCCTAATTTTTTGGTTCAAGATAGAAAAAATTTCATTGATTATATTTAATTTTATTGGTTCTATTGATTGGATATTATAAAAATAAGGCTTTCTCTTATTTTTAGATTCTAACTCTCTTGTTAAAGGAGTAATTATCACATAATTTCCGATAGGAAAACCATATCTATTTTTTGGTATATAGATCTGATCCATCTTACTTCCTTTGCTTATCTTCCCAACTAATTCCATATTACGTAATAATACGTAACCCTATTTAAATATTTGGGTTGAAAATTACAGATCAGGGAAGGGGGTAAAAAGTTTAATCTTCAGGCACCAAAGCAAAAAAACTATATTTCTCTTTTGCATTTTTTGCTAATTCTTTCACATCTTCTAATTTAACTTTCTTAATGTTTTCTTCAAATTTGTAAAACTCTTCTGCATTTCCATCAATTTCATGGCTCAACAGACTAATCATCTGCAACTGAGAATCTTCCATAGAAATTCTGTAATTACCAATCAATTGTTCTTTTAATTCTTTTAATTCCTTTTCTGTAAAATCTTTTATTATTTTTTCAAATTCTTCCAAGATTAATTTTTTTACTTTTTCAACATTTTCTTTTGTTGTTCCAACATAAATTAAATTATAGGCATAATCTCTGCTTATCACAGAATCTCCTTTAATAGCATAAGCCAAATTTCTTTTTTCCCTTATTTCTGCAAATAATCTTGAAGACATTCCCAAAGCAGTAGAAGCATTCAAAATCTGACTAGCATAACATTTCTTGTCTTTTGCAAGAGGAGTATGATAAGCAAGAATTAAATTTGCCTGGTCAATACCTTTTCTCTTTTCTATTTTTACATTGTTTTGAAGTTTTATCTCAAATTTAGGAACATCTCCTTTCTCACTTGCCTGCTTTACAGGTCTTGTCCCTCCTTGGGATTCTTGCACCTCATTAGGTGTGCCATTTAGGGTATTTCCAAAATTCTTTTCTGCAAATTTCACAATCTCCTCAAAATCAGCATCTCCAACAACACATAAAATCATATTATTTGGATTGTAAATTTTTTTGAATCGTTCAATCATTTTTTTCCTGTCAATTGAACTAAGAGTTTTATTATCCCCAATAAGAGTTAATCCAAAAGGTTTATCATATAAAAATGATTGAATTCCTTGAAAAATATATAATCTCGGATTGTCATGATACATTTTAATTTCTTCAAAAATAACTTTTCTCTCTTTTTCTAATTCTTTTTCATCAAAAAGAGGATTTTTTACCATATCACTCAAAACATCTAAAGCAATATTCAAATGATTAGAAGGCATCTTGCACCAATAAGCAGTAATTGCCTCATCTGTAAAACCATTTAATTGCCCTCCGTTTTTTTCTATTTCTTCTGCAATTTGTTTTGCATTTCTTTTTGGGGTTCCTTTGTAAAGCATATGTTCAATAAAATGAGAAATTCCTTTTTCGCTTTCAGATTCATTTATTCCCCCGCATCTTAATGCAAAAGCAACACTTACTACAGGCAAATCTCTTTTCTCAAGAATAACAGTCATTCCGTTTTTCAGTATTTTTCTGTAAAATTGGGATTTCATAAATAAAAAAAAATCCTTAGACTATATAAATATAATTAATCAAAGAAAAAAATACCAGATACCAAAACCGAGCAAAATTACTGCTGCTATAATAACCCATAACCACCATTTAGAATACCATTTTGAAGGGTTAGATTGTACTTCTTCTTCTGTAGGTTCATCTGATTGTGTATTTACCTGTTGAACTGGTTTTGCTTGTTGGGTTGGCTGAGTTGCTACAGGTTGTTTAGATACTTGCGCAGAACTCTTAGCAGGTTGCGCTTTTTGAACTGGCTGTATTGGTTGAATTTGTTGTTCCATTTTTACCTCTAAAAGAATAAAACAAAAAGACATTATAAATATTACTAAAATTTAAAACCATGAATAGTTTTATAATACAATGCCTGTAAATGCACATCCAGATTATATAGCAGCAGAAAAAGAACATCTTTTAGCCAGAAGCTTAGAAGAAAAAATAAAAACTCTTGAAAAAATGATTTCTGTTGCCCCAAAACACAAATCTTCTGAAAAGATGTTAGCAAATCTCAAAACACGTCATAAAAAATTTCTTGAACAATTAGCAAAATCAAAAAAATCAAGAAAAGGTTCAAAAAAAGGAATTAAAAAAGAAGACATGCAGGCAGTTATTATTGGAGAAACCAATTCTGGAAAATCTTCTCTGTTAAATTCATTAACAAACGCAAATCCAGAAATAGCACCCTATAGATTTACTACAAAACAACCAATAGTAGCAATGATGCCTTTTTCAGGAATGAATATACAATTAGTAGAAAATCCGGCAATTGAATCAGAATATTATGACAGAGGATTAACAAACAGCGCAGATACTTTGTTGATTATTATAACTTCTTTAGAACAATTAGAAAGAATAAATCGGGAATTAAAAAACAATTTTGCAAAAAGAATAATTATTTTTAATGATAAGGAAAATTTAGATACAAACCAATTAAGAAAATTAGATGCCACATTAAAAAGCAAAAAATTAAATTTTGTGATAGTTAATCTTGAAAAAGAAAATATTCCTGAAAATTTAAAAAACAAAATTTTCCAATCATTCAACAAAATAAGAGTATTTACCAAAGAGCCAGGAAAACCAAAATCAGAAAAGCCAATTATTTTAAATCCAGGAGCAGTTGTAAAAGATGTAGCAGAAAAAATACTTCATGGTTTTTCAAGCAAAGTTAAAGAAGCGTGTGTAACAGGCCCATCATCAAAATTCCCAAATCAAAAAGTTGGACTTCAGCACATTATAAAAGATTTGGATGTTGTGGAGTTTAAGATAAGATAAATTATATGTATTTTAGAATAAATAAGTAATTATAAGTTAAGTAAAGTTATAGCATTTATGAATGAAAAGATTAATCTTGGAGGAATAGTAAATGGAATTATCTCAGGAATAATATCAATAATTATAATTGACATAGGTAGTGGGTTGATGATAAATAAAGTAAATTGAAGTTCAATAGTTGGTTTATTAATAATTATATTAGGTTTTTTGTTGTTATATTTTTCATTTTATACTTTACAAATAAAAGAAAATCAAGATGATCTTATTGATTTGAAAGAAGAAATAAACAAAATTAAACAAGATGAGAATGATAAGGAAAAATTATTAAATAGATTAAGAGATATAATAATATTAGATGATATTAAAAGGAGAAAAATGAACAAGAGAGGAAGAGTAACATCAAGTGATATTTTAGAGATAATTAAAATAGCAATAGCATTAATAGTTGGTTATATAATAATAAAGGCACTTTTAAGTGCTGCTTAACCATAAGCCTCTCTGCTCAACTTCTCCAGAACTTTTCTTTCTTTGCCAATTGGTTTTAAAATATTAATTATTTCTTCAGCAACAGCATTTTTCAAATCAAGAGGATGCAATTTTTTAGCGACAAAATCTTTTTCAATTTGTTCATAATTAGAATAGATTAAATCTCCTCCAAATTTCTTGTCTCGTTTGACAATAAATTTTTTATTGTTATCTTTTTTAATTGTCATCACAATATATTTCAAAAAAGCCATAATCCCATTATCAGGATCTCCAGCAACACATTCAGCATTGTTTAATTTTCTTTTTATTGTTTCTTCATCATCCAATAAATCAATTTTGGATTTCTCGTCAGAAGAGGACATTTTCTTTCCAATTAATCCAGGAATTAAAGGATTCATAATTTCAACTCTTGCTTTGTATCCTAATTTTGGCAGATTTTCTCTTGATAACACCATAATTTTTCTTTGATCTGTCCCCCCCAATTGAATATCTACTCCAAGGTATTGCTCATCTACTGCCTGCATTATAGGATATATAATTCCAGAAAGTTTTGGATTGTCTGTCATTTTAACAACATCAGAAGCTGCTTTTGTAGCATCATGAACAGAAACATTAGATGACATTTTTAAAACATCATACATATATTCTGGTTTTAATTCCAATTCACTTCCTTTAACAAATTCCAAATTTTTAATATCAACACCCATTGATTTTATCAATAAAGGAATTATTTTTTCATAATAATCATATCTTTTTTCTAAAACAAGCCAAGGAGTATTATCTAAAGCAGCATGCAAATCTGCAATAAGAATTTTAACTTTAAAACCTGCTTTCAAAAAATCAGATATCTTTAATGCAGGAAGAAAATATCCTACATGAGGTCTGCCTGTTGGAGCAGTTCCCCAATAAACAACCGGTTTTTTCTTTTCTTTAAGAAGTTTTTTTAATTCTATTTCACCAATTATTTCTTCTGTATTTCTTTTTATTAATTCTAATCTTTTATTTATGTCCATACTTAAAAGAAAAATAATTAATTATTAAACCTTATGCTTTATTCCCATAATAATAATTCCAGAAAATAGCTGCTCCTGTTGTTGGTGCAGGTTCTGTACTTGGTGTTGATTCAGTAGAAGGTGTTGTGCTTGGGGTTGTTTCTGGACTAGTTATTGGAGGTTGTTGTCCTTCTGGTGGTTGATACTCTCCTTGAGGAGGTTGTTGTTGATTATATTCTTCTCTTGGTGGTTCATATCTTTCAACAGGTGGTGGTTGCATTCCTGCTCCTCCGCAATCTACAGGGCAAGCATAAGGATTTGCTTTTTCAAATTCATCACAAACTCCATCAGGACATTTTTGTCCAAATCTATCTTCTTTAACATAAGGATTATAACTTCCATAAGGATTAAATTGTTGCTGTGCTTGTTGAGTTTGTTGTGGTTGCATTTGTTTTTGAGATTCTCCTCCAATACAAATTACCCAAGGGCATCCTCCTCTATTTTCAACTCTTGCATCTTCTCCCTTATTTTTACAATCTTGTTTTAAATTTTCAATTTGTTGCTGTGATTGGCATCCTTGCTCATTAGGACCTGTTCCAGGAGCATAAGTTCTAAATTCTTCTCTAACCTGAACTTGTGCATTATTATAAAATTCTTCATAACATTTCACTTTTTCAGATGTATCTGTAATTGCATTGCAATTTCTATTAAATTTTGGAGCCATTTGTTGTTGTCCTTGTTGCATTCCTTGTCCTTCCATTAATTGCCTACATTTTTTATCATCATTACTGCCTTCTCCTGTTATTCCTGAATTAATGCATTCTTGAGGGGCATTTTTTGTAAACATTAATTTTGCACATTTTCTTGGAGCATCAGAATCTCCAGAATTTATTCCTGCATTAACACATTCTTGAGGAGCATTTTGAGTAAACATTAATTCTCTGCACTTAATCTCATCTTCTCTGCTTTTTCCTGAAAAACCTGCTTCTAAACATTCTTTAGGAGCACCAAGCTGAAACATAATTTTGTTACATTCTTCAGCAGTTTTTGCTCCTGCTTGCGCACATTCTTTAGGCATATATCTATCAAATTCTGCTTTCATATATTTGCTCTCAACTTTTTTGAATGTTGGAATTAAATAATCTGGAAGTAATTCAGTAGGGTCTGTCCCTGATTGCATCTCATTACAAGAATCTTCATCTCCTTGTTTACATTTTATTACCAGAGAACTTTTCTCAATACAATGATCTTCAAAAGATTGAACACCCATTCCTTTGCAATCACATTTTTCCGGAGTTTCAAAACATTGAGAAAGTTTATCAAAAAATATTTTTGCTTGTTGTTCTTGTTCTTTTGTTAATTGTTTATCCTGCTCTTGTATCCACTTTGGAGAATTATCCATTGATTTACAAGTATCTGCATATTGTAAAGGATCAAGTTTAGCCAAGGCATTGCATAGCTCACCAATTTTTGCAGCTAATTCTGAAGCAGTCCCAATATTTTTTTCTTTTGCTATATTTTCATCAAAATTATTTCCAAGATTCATATTCTGGTTTTGAGCTTGTTCTTTTAAAACTTCTAAAACATTTTGAACTTGCTGTGTGCTCTCTTCAATTCTTTGCCTCATTTCAGGAGAAGCCTCTCTTTCAACAACATCTCCATATTGCAAAGCCTTATCCAAAACTTGTTGAGCTTCTTGTGTTTTCCCTTCTTCAACCATCACAATAGCTTCTGCAATTTTCTCTTCTCTTGCATCCAATGCTCTTTTAGGATTATTTCTTACACTAATTCCTTCAACAAAATTATCAATAAAATATAAACTACTATCAGGAGTTAATCCAGGGTCCTTGTTAAATTCTGTTGTTTGTTGTGTTTCAGTTTGCTCTTGTGTCTGGATAGAATTATCATCACCAGAATTTTGTGTTTCAGTATCAGTTTGTATTTGTTCTCCAGCATCTGTTGTAGTTGTTGCTTCATCTTGTGCAATAACAAATGTTAAAGAAAACAAAATTATACTAATAGCAAAAAAGACAAAAAATTTTTTCATCTATATCCTCTTTTATAATAAAAGATAGAAATTAAGATATATAAGGTTTTTCTTTTTTATTTTTTAATTATTTTTTTATATCCTTTAATTTATCCTCTGCCCACCAATTATAAATTACTCCAATTATAATAAGTATGGGGATTAAATAAAAATGGCTTTTGAATAATTTAAAATTAAATAAATAAACTGAAATAAGCCACAAGTCAAAAACACCATAGACAATGACTAATGTAGTTAAAACCAATTCTTCTGTTTTAAATTGGATATTATCTATTTTTTTAGTTAACAAAGCTCCTCCTTTAACAATAAAATAAAAAAGAATCAAAACAAGAGGAGTTAAAAAAAGGGGATTACTTACTCTAAGTAAATCTGCTATTGGTTTCCATATTGCACTTTGAAGCCCGCTTCCATGTGCAAAAATCACATCAAGAGATGCGTCGAAAAGAACCAAACATATTAAAATAATCCAACCAATTTTTTTTGATAAAAACGCTTTCATTTATTAAAAAGAATATCTAAATTTATAAAATCTGTTATTTTTATAATAAATGCTCCTTGAAATTTTTCTTGCACTTTTTCTCGGAATTCTCGCAGGCACAATTACAAGCATTTCAAACTGAAAAATGATGTTAAGCAAAAGATATAAACTTTAAAACAATATAAAAATAATATGGATGAAAAAGAAAAAACCATAATAAAAGCAAAAGTATTTATTTCAGATCAGAATCCAAAAGCAGCATTAAAGATATTAACAAAAGCTCTGGAAAAGTATAAAGAAGATCCTGCTATTTTAACAGAGTTGAGTGTTGCCTACGAACTTTTAGGAGATTTTGATAAATCAAAAGAATCTCTTGAAAAAGCAATTAACTCTGATCCTAATTTCCCGAGGGCACATTATATCAAAGGCATTGACTGCCAGAATGAAGGAAACTTAAAAGAAGCAGAAAAAGAATTTGAAATCGCTATTGAAAACTATCCAAAATATTCTGGTAAAATGCGAAATGAACACTTATCTGAAGCTCATACAAATTTAGGAACTGTTTTTTATTTGCAAGGAAAGAAAGAAGAGGCAATAGGTCAATGGAGACTTGCAGTTTCTTTTGATTCTAACAATACAAAAGCCAGAAATAACCTATCTGAATTTTCTAATAAAACTAACGAAGCAGCAGAAGCTGGAGAAGATGATAAATATCTTATAGATAGAGGCATTTCATTATCTGAACAAGGCAGATTAGTAGAGGCAATTAGAGTCTTAAAGAAAGCAGAATCAGTAAAGCCAGATAATGCTTTGATACATTACAATATTGGATTAGTTTATGGAAAAACAGGAGATTTTGTAAATGCTCAGAAACATCTTGAAAGATTTCTTGAGATTGAACCAAAGCGTCCTCAAGCTCCCAAAATAAAAGAACTTATTAAAAAAATAAAAAGAGGTGATTTTAAATGAAACCTATAAATCTTAGTAAAGAAGAAGCAGAAGCACTTTATAAGATAATAAAAGAATATGAAAAAGATGCTCCTGAAAGTGACAAAGAATATTATGATGATTACTACGACGAATATGAAACTCCAATAAAGAAAAAGATAATAAATTCTATCCTAAGCAAAGTTAGTGTTTTTCTTCCTGAAAAACAAAGAGTAGAAATTGATAAAGATTTTCTTAGAAAGAAATATCATACATTTAATAATGATATCGATGATAAAGTTTATTCTGTAATTGAAAAAGCTTTTTCTCAGTTAAAAACAGTTGAAATAAAATACTTCAATATGGAAAGAGCAGAATTTAGCAAAAGAAGATTAGATATCTATTACAAATCAAGCAAATATATTATTGGTTATTGTCATTTAAGAAAAGAAATCAGGAAGTTTAGAACAAGCAGAATATCTTCTGCAAAATTAACTAATGAAATTTATCAAATACCAAAAGATTTTGATAAAAACCAATATTGAAAATGAAGCCATTAGTTTTATCATTTGCCCCCCACTGAAACATGGAGAAATCTCGGACAAACAAGAAAATTAGAAAAAGAAGGGTGGCAAGAATTTAGGAAAAAAATCTTAGAAAGAGATAACTATACATGTTCTTATTGTGGCTATAAATCACAGAAATATCAAATAGTAGATCATATTGATGGAAATCCGGAAAATAATTCTGATAGTAATATGCAAGTGATTTGTCAAATGTGCAATTTAATTAAGCATGGTGGGCAAGGTTGTGAAGTTCAAGCAGTAGTTGACTTGTATAGAAAGCCAAAATATAATCAAAACACCATAATAAAAATAACTAGAAAAATGAGAGGCGAAGGTGCTAAAGATGTTGAAATAATCAAGGTATTAGAATTAAGAGAGAAATCTCCTTTTAAGATGGATTTAAAATATTTAAGAAAATTAGTAGGTTTCATTAGTTCTAGACAGCCTATAGAAAAAGATATGTACTATCACTGGCTTAATTATCATAATAAGGAATTGAAAAATGAAAATAAACAAATATTGGCACGAGAAAAACGGGATGCCCAAAAACGCATCTTTTGAAGAAAGGATTAAATAGAATGTAGAGCATAATAAAAATTGTTCTTGCGGACCAGGATTTCCTAAAAAGTTAGAAGAAGAAATAAAACAGCAAACGTCAGTAAATTTCCCTTTTTTTTATTTTATCCTCGATAAATAGGTCTTTATAATCTCTATTTGTGATGTTTCTTGACATTTGAATTTTCATTGGTTCAACCTCTCATTTATTTTCTTTAGATTGAATAGGATTGTTTTTTGCAAATTTGAAAGGAGTTTTTTGTCTTCTCTAACTCTTGCTCCTTTAGTATAACCAAGATACTCGTCTAACAATCCAAATGGAATGTCCAAAATAGGAATATCTTTTGATTGCAACAAGTGAAATGTGATTAATCTTGTAGTTCTGCTGTTTCCATCTTCAAAGGGGTGTATATGCTGAAACTCATTATGGAAATATACTGCAAAATTCAATATCTCTTTAAGAGATGTTTTTTCTTTTTTAATGAACTCGTTATATTTTTTAATTAATTCCTCGAACGCCTTTTCAATATTTTTAGCTCTGGTAATCTTGAAACTAAGATTTCCCGAGATATGGACTTCAATTTTCCTTATTTTCCCTGCAATATTTGGATTATGTTGCATTGCTAAAAAATGATAATCTAAGATTGTTTGCAATGTCAAAGGATTTTTATCATAGCTATCTTTTAACATTTGTAAAAGAGCTCTCTGATAATTTTTTACTTCATCTACATCTTCACTTTTTAGATTAGCAGGAATTATTTTATCTTTTAGTATTCTTTTTGTTTCATTTAATGTTATTGGATTTCCTTCTAAGGCCAAACTATGATGAATAAAAGAAACCTCGAATTCGCTAATAATCTGTTGATATTTAGATTCGTTTTCTCTTTTTAATTTTCTAAACTTAACAAGTTCTTTCTCAATCTCTTCCAGATAATTTGTTGTGTCTTCTGTAATAACCCTGTGTTTGTAACCAAAGTAAACCAAAAGATTATTTAATAAAACATTATAAAAAACCTTAACCCTGAAAGGTTTCTCTGAGATTATAAGAAGTAATCCATTTTTATATAAAATATCAATATATTTTCTAAGAGTAACTGCATGCAGATTGACATCACTTGAAGTTATCTCTTTTTTCTGTAAAGCTCTGCTAACAAATTGAGCAAGCCCTGGATTTAACAAATTATTGTAGTTTATGTCATTACACAAACAAGGATAAATTATTTGATAAAGAAGATTTGCATTTTCTGTCTTTTTGACCTGAAATCCATAGATGGTTTTTGTTAAGAGGCCCTCTTGCGTTAATTCCATAAGAAGGCGATGAATATTATCATACTCGCTTTCATTCTTCTTGAATTTCTTAGCCACTTCAATTGGTTTTATAGGATGCCTGTTTGTATAAACAGTTTCAAACACATCGTATTTAGTTACCATAACATACACACTCTTTTTATCTTTAATAATCTTTCTATTTTACACTATTTATCGGGAAAAATCCTATAAATAATGAATTATAGCATAAAACAGCCCATCACCCATCTACTCAAGAACAACAATCTTTTTTAAACATTTCGATGTATTTTGAGAACATGCTTTTAGAAATTATAATTTTCTTTTTTCTTGGAATTTTCACAGGCACAATAACAGGACTTACTCCAGGAATTCACATAAATCTTGTTGGAGCAATTCTTGTTTCTCTGTCAATATCAATTTTTGCTTCAGTAAATACAATTTATTTTGTAGTATTTATCACAGCAATGGCAATAACACATACATTTGTGGATTTTATTCCTTCTGTTTTTCTTGGCTGTCCTGACACAGATACTTCTCTTTCTGTTCTTCCAGGACATGAATTATTAAAACAAGGAAAGGGTTATGAAGCAGTTTATCTAACTGCATTAGGAGGGCTATTTTCAATTTTTATTTTAATTTTGATTGCTTATCCTTCTGTAATACTTGTTCCAAAAATTTATTTTTATATTCAAATTTTGATTCCTTATCTATTAATTTTAATATCTATCTTTATGATTTTTTCTCAAAAAAAGAAATTTTCTTCATTGCTTGTTTATTTTCTTTGTGGGTTTTTAGGATTAATAGTTTTAAATATAGAACTTAAACAGCCATTGCTACCTTTGCTGACAGGTTTATTTGGTAGTTCCACACTATTATTAAGCATAAGACAAAAAACGCAAATTCCTAAACAAGAGATAAATAAAAAAATAAAAATAAATCCAATAAAACCTTTGACAGGAAGTGTCTTTGCTTCTTTTATCTGTGGGTTTCTTCCAGGATTAGGAAGCGGAGAAGCAGCTGTTCTTGGAAATATAATCTCAAAAACAGACAGAAAAGGATTTTTGTTTTTATTAGGTTCAATAAATACTTTGGTAATGGGCTTGTCTTTTATTGCTTTTTATACTATTTCAAAAACAAGAACAGGAGTTATGGTTTCTATACAGCAATTAGTTGGAGATTTAAAAGCAAATTTATTTGTTCTAATGTTAATTGTAATTTTCTTTGCAGGAATTATTTCATTTTTTCTGACACTTTTTCTGGCAAAATTATTTTTAAAGATGATAGAAAAAATAAATTATACAAAATTATCTGTTTTTGTCCTGGGTTTTGTCTCTATTATAGTCTTAATATTTTCAGGTATTTTAGGATTTATAATATTCTTAATTTCAACATTCACAGGAATTTATTGTATTTCTTTAAATGTCAGGAGAACAACAATGATGGCTTGTTTAATAGTTCCGACAATTGTTTTGTATTTATTTTAAAACCCCCAACAATCTAAACAAAGCTTGTCTCTGGAAAAACCAATTGCTTCTTCTAAATCTTCAATAGTTGCATATTCTAAACTGTCTAATTTTAATTTTTCTTGTATTTCTCTTACAGGCATTCTTCTTGCAAGGCAATCTTCATCTTTTTTTGTGGTTTGTCCATATTTGCATGCAGCCATTAAAGGGGGGCAGGCAATTCTTACATGAACCTCTTTTGCTCCAAGTTCTTTTAACGCCAAAACCCTGTTTAACATTTGTGTTCCTCTTACAATGCTATCATCAACCAAAATAATTCTTTTTCCATTAATTGAATCTTCATCAGGAATAAGTTTTGTTTCTGCCTCTAAATCTCTTAAATACTGCTCTCCAGGGGTATAACTTCTATCAGAATAATCATATCTGGAAAAAACTTCATCATAATCTATTCCTGATTCTTCTGAAAAACCTTTAGCATGCCATCTTCCTGAATTTGGAACAGGAGAAACTATATCTGCATTAACAGGATATCTTTTTGCAAGGTTTCTTCCAATTTTCTTTCTAATTTTTTTTACGCTTTTTCCATCAATAATTGAAGTAGGATAAGCAGTATAAATCCATTCAAAAGTTCCAAACCTAATTGGAGATAAGTTTAATTTGTTAATTGTATGAATTCCTTCGTTATTTAATAAAACAATTTCTCCTGGCTCTACATCTTTTAAAATTTTAAAATGAATATTAATAAAAGAATTGCTTTCAGAAGAAACAGCATAACTTCCATCTTTTTTTCCTAAAATTAATGGCTTTCTACCCCAGCCTCTTGTAGCATAGATTCCATCTCCTGTTAAAGAGACTATTGAAAAATCACCTTGCATTGATTCAACAAGTTTTTCAATTCCTTTTTCAAAATTTATTTCTTTTGAAATTATTTTTGAAATCAAAACAGCATCGCTGATTTCTTCAGGATTATGATAACCAGAAAAACTTACTCTTTCTTTAAGGAGATTATTTTTTAATTCTTCATAATTAATTAAATTTCCATCATAACCTAAAATCATTCCACCACATCTAGAAAGTTCAGAAACTGGTTGTCTTTCACTTGAAACACATCCAATAGCATAATTTCCCTTAATATTTTCTAAGTCTTCTCTAGTAAATTGATGTTTCAATAAACCTTTGTGAGTATAATTTTTCAAATTTTTTTCATCTCTTATAGCTAAACCGCAAAAATCTTGCGCTCTATGCTGTAAATAATGAGTTCCTAAAAACAAATCATCAATACAATCCTCTTTTGATACAATTCCAAAAATCCCGCTCATTTTTTCACCTAACAAAAAAATAAGACCTATTTTTAAATTAGATTACATTAAAGAATAATAATAAAAATTTTGAATAAAATTTAAATATAACAGCAAATTAAATATTCTAATTAGAAAATAGGTGAAAAATTGGATAATAACTTTTATACAAAAGATTGCCCGGGACATAAGGCCCCTTTAGATGAAAACTGCATTAACTGCCAAAAAGATTATGATTTAAGACATTATCCAAATAATTATGATTGTCCTCTTTTATCAGTTATATTTTACTATAGAAGAAACAATGATAAAGGAATTATTCAAAAGAGAAAAAACATTAGACCAGGAAATAATTGATCAGATAGTAACAAATTTATTTCTTAGAAAAGTAATAAACCCAAAGTCAAAAATAAATTATTATGAATTTGTTTCTCAAGCAATAGAACAAAGTATAGAAAGTGATAATAAACGGAAAATTTATCTTGAAAATATAGATGATATTCACAAGGGACAAAAAAGTCTTGGGGTTGGGATAGTTTAGAACCACAAATTTATTTAAAAAATCCAGATATAAATTACTCCAAAAATAAATATAACAGAAAAAGATAAAAATCCGTTTTTAAGAGAAATATTTTTCTTCATATCTAAAAATAAATAAGTATAAACAAGAAAAAATAAATAAAAAATAGGAAAAGCTATCTTTGAATAAGTTAATATATTAAAATCAAAGAAGAGTTTTGAGGATTCCTCTAAAACAGCAAATACCATAAGACTTCCAAGAGACAATCCAACAGAAGCTAAAAAACCTAAATAAAAATATTCAAAACTCTTTCCAATAAATTTATTAAACATAAGAAGAAAAGATATAATAAAGTTTAAATAATTATCTCAAAATGGTTTTGTTGTCGCAGACTAAAACCATTTCTCCAAAGCTTCCTGCCTCTCTGCCTCTTTGCCGAATACAGAATCAATATACCTCTGCGTCAATTCCAGGCTTTGTTTTAAATAAGGAGATAAATTATATTTATTGGCAAGCTCTGTTGCAAGTTCCATATATTTTTTGATTCCTCCTTCGTGAATTGTAAAAATTATTTTCCCATTGCATTTTGGACAAACACCTGTTAATGGAGGCCTTCTGATTATTTCATTGCAACCAACACATCTGAATTGTTGCATTGAAAATTTTCTCAAATTACCCCTAGTATCTCTTATAAAATGCCTTTCAATAATCAATCGTGCAACATCTGCAGTATCCACACTTCTCAATTTTTCAACAAGAGCCATTTGGTGCTGGACTTTTTCAGCCATTGTTCCTAATTTTTTGTAAGAAGAGCAAAGAACACTGTCATTAATGTTAGAAGTTTCATGAGTATAACCAATATTAATAAAAGGATTCTCTCCTGTTTTCAATCTCTCTCTAAGTGTTTCAACTTTTATTTTAGAAGAATGCATTCTCTGTTCACTTAAACGGTAAAGTTCTAAAGGATATTCCTTAACAATTCCAAAATCCAAAACTTCAGAATCAACCTCTCCTGCATCAATTTTTGCATTTAAAACCAAAGGAGCATCCTGTGTTCCACCACGATGAGAAGGTAAAAATTCTCTTGAAAAATTTAACAAAACATCAAGCAAAAGCATAATTGCAGCTTCATCTCCGTCGCAATTTTTTGTTAATATTGAATTAGCCACAACAAGATGATTTTCAGAGTCAATGTTTAAACAATAGCTTTCCTTTTCACCTATTTTTTTAATGGAAATAATATTATCATAAACAAAATTTTCATCTTTTTTAATATTCATCCCCCTATTTTTTATTTTTTTATAATTTTGTAAAATTTTATTTTTTCTCTCGGATAAAAATCCTATTTTATAAAAATTGTCAATAAAATCTGAGCCAATTATTAATTTTGTAATTTTAAATTTAGGTATTTTCCTTTTTTTTCTTATGTAAAATTCTCTAACTTTGGGTCCAGGCTCTTTTTCATATTCATATCTTTTAGCAAATATACCAAATCTAGCCAAGCAAAATTCCAAGTCATATAATAATCCCTCACTAACACTATCACATGAAACCCTTCTCCCTTTTTTATCAGCAGAGCCATCTCCTTCAAAATACCCTCTCAAAACACAAGCCAATTTTTCTAAAGGCAAATTTAAAAATAAATAAGGAATTCTTTTTTCTTTGGCATTTTTTCCAGATTCTAAAATTCTTGAAAAAAACAAATATAATATTTTAGAAGAGAAAGTAACTCTATCTTGTTTATTTTCTGTAGATATTAATTCAAAAGATTTTTTCATTGTTTTTTTGATAAATTCAGTTATTTCCCGTTCAGAAGAAGAAATATAAACTTGATTTATTCCCTTTTTTCCTTCAACCCTTCTTGAAAATCCTTCAGCAATATAAAGGCCAATAATTTGGAGTAATTCATTGGTAAATTCAATTAATATAGGCATCTCAACATTATCTCTTTTAGCAGCAATTTTTCCTATAGAAAAAATCTTTTTTTTAGTTTTATCATCCAATTCCAAAATAAAATTAGCAGGATAACTATCTCTTAATTTATAATTTATAAATTGTTTTTTTGAGATGTTTAATTTATTCAAAATATTATTCTTTTGTTTTTCTGTTATCTTATCAACAATTCTTTTTATTTTTCTTACCATCAAATTTTCATCTTT
>Ga0180009_10003355_pt1 | contig 18250 bp, 18 predicted proteins | sample OS_PC_MetaG_FD_123537 | JGI IMG/M metagenome (GOLD analysis project Ga0180009, IMG submission 123537) | Groundwater microbial communities from the Aspo Hard Rock Laboratory (HRL) deep subsurface site, Sweden - OS_PC_MetaG | ecosystem: Environmental > Aquatic > Deep subsurface > Groundwater... | reverse complement strand
GGTGGGGGTGCCGTCGCCACGCGCGATGATGAGGTCGTCGAGTTCGGCGTTGGCAAACTCGATCGTGCCTTTCACCAGGTCTTTCCACGCCACGTTGCCTTCGGTGGGGTTACGGAAGCGCACCACCGGATCGATGCCGGATGGCGGGGTTGGCAGTGTCTTGCCGTGCTCGGGGCGCCAGCGGCCATCGTAGCGGGGTTTTTCGCCGCGCGCGCGTTGCGCCTCGCGCATGGCATCGAGTTCCTCGGTACTGCAATAGCAGTGATAGGCCTGGCCATTTTCCAGCATCTGCGCGATCACTTCCTTGTAGCGATACAGGTGCTTGGTCTGGTAGAACGGGCCTTCGTCGTGATTCAGCCCCAGCCAGGCCATGCCGTCGAGAATCGCCTGCACCGCCTCGGGCGTCGAGCGCGCAATGTCGGTGTCCTCGATACGCAAGATGAACTGGCCGCCGTGATGACGCGCAAACGCCCACGAAAACAGTGCGGTGCGGGCGCCGCCAATATGCAGATAACCAGTGGGGGAGGGAGCAAAACGGGTGCGGATCATGACAAGGCCGGGCAACAAAAGCCGTTATTTTACGCGGCTGAGTTTAATTCGGTCGCTGGCCCGAAAATTGACCTTGGGGGTCGGGTTGTGGTTTAATTCGCGCCGCTTCGGGCAGTTAGCTCAGTGGTAGAGCACTGCCTTCACACGGCAGGGGTCACAAGTTCGAACCTTGTACTGCCCACCATCCCGAACACGCTATAACAGCTATAACAAAGGACTTACGATGACGTAAGTCCTTTTTTGTTTTCTGGGGTCTTGCTACGCAGTTGGCCCAGAACGCGAATCCCGCGTAAATAGGGGCTTGCGCGGTAACTATACCCGAGTTTTGTATCGCATGCTGAAGGGTTTTGGCGCGGCCAGGTGGGCTGGTAGGGAGCCGCCCCTATACCTCGCTGACCATTCACAAGGAGATTGAGATGCGCAGCGAAGAAGACTTCGGTTTTCTGACCGTCCCCTGAAATAATCCCTCCACGGGCTGCCCAGCCAGTCCTCCATGTCAACACTGCCCACCAGCGGTGCTGGCGTTCAACGATTCTCGTAGTATGTTTGCTACACTTTTGTCAGCTATTTTTTATGAAGCCCAATCATGTTTAAAGCCCTCTTTTTTATCACGATGTTTTTTGTAAGCATGCCCTCTGCGCTGGCTGAAATAATGACTGCCAAATGTGGACCATTCACCGGATATACGGTCGATGTGCAAAATTCAAATTTTGACAAAATCCCAATGGACTTGGAAAAGACTAAGGGCATAGAGTACACAGTCGTTATGGAAGTTGGATCAAAAGAAGCGGTCATTACAAGGGCTGGGCCTAAACCCCTTCGTGAAGTAGGTAGAGTTGTTGCTAGCACAAATGATCGCCGAGTAATTGTTGTGGATTACCCCGGAACTCATTTCATGTATTCAATATTTTTAGTAAAAGAATTAATGGATGTTTCGAAACATACAGTGAATTTTAGAACCTCAGAATTCGGGAATGAGCTCGATTTTGTTATTCGGGGGAATTGCACATTCAGCATTCAATAATTAATCTGCCCATCTCTCGACAGGCCGCCTTCAGGTGTAACTGGTGTTACACCCCTTAATTAATTTCACTTTTCCGCATTTTTACGCCCGTAACTAGCTGATTCCACAGCTAATGGGTCAGCTGCGTAGTAAGACCCGTTTTCTGGCCCACCTGCAATATCAATTTGGCCTGTTCAAGCCTGGTCATTCATCGTTTACGCTGAACGCTGACGTTGTCTCTCCACATTGCCCGGCACCAGGATCAATTCCGCTTCCAACTGGTCTTTCCATTTCATCGCGGTGTAGTCGAAGTCCAGTTTCTGCAGCGGCTTGAATATCCTGAAGTAGGGTGACAGATCGAAGTCGCGCGGTACATACAGGCTGTGGTGGCGGATGTGGTGGATCTCGTCGAGGGTATAACCGTAGAGTTGGCGTTCCGCATCGGCGAGGATTTCAACGCGCGGAAGAATTGGAAAATGCACGCTCTGAAAGGCTTGTGCGATGAGTGTGGTGCAGATTGCGCGAGTGGGGTCGCCACTACCGAGCGACAGCATGCGTCGACGCATGAAAGCGGGGACAGGGGGGATGGGTAAGAGATAGCGCCCCAGGTCGATCAGGTTTTTCAGGTCGTAGGCCAAGCCCAAGCGGTCGGCAGCGTAACGTACAACACTTTCGCAATCGTCAGGGCTGATTTTGAGCGGACGACAGATACGGGTGTTGTGTTGCGCATATTTCCCCAGCGGCACTGCGATCACGCCATGCGACAAATCCGCCTCGATCAGGGTAGGCGCAGTTTCGGCATCGAGACCTTGGCCCAGAATATCGCCGATATAGAGCGCAGCATGCGACCAGGTCGACTGGGTGAGGTATTTGATCGTGCTGCTGACGCGGGTGTTGCCTTCCACCAGCAACACGTCGCCGGGTTGCAATAGCGCCAGAAAATGATCGGAGTTGATGGTGGAATAGGGCTTGTAATGGAGCAGGGGTTGGCTCAAAAAATTGGCCAGCCAGCGACCCGCTTTGCGCCTGATCGGCGTCATGGAAGCACGGGGCGCGGCTGGCCTTGGGCATCCAGCGCAACGTAGGTGAAGCTGGCTTCTGCCACACGTTCTTTGCTATGACTGCTCCGCATGCGTTCGGCGTCAACCTCGATGCGGATGCGAATTGAGGTGTTGCCTATGTGTTCCAGTTGCGCCCAGCAGCTCACCAGATCGCCAACAAGTACGGGCTTGATGAACTGGAAATGATTGACTGCGACGGTTGCGACGCGCCCGGATGAAATCTTCACGGCCAGTGTTGAGCCTGCCAAATCAACCTGACTCAACAACCAGCCGCCAAAAATATCGCCCGCGGCGTTGGTATTTTCCGGCATGGCAACGACCCGGCAGGTGAGTACGCGTTCATGAATTTCAGTGTCCTGCATAGAGGGCATCTACCTTGTCTTGATAACGCTTGAGAATCACGCTGCGCTTGAGCTTGAGAGTGGGGGTGAGCAGGCCATTTTCCACGCTCATGGCTTCATCCAGCAAGGCTATGCCAGCGAGTCGGGCGTAGCCGGGAAAATCGTGCAGGCAGGGTTGAAGCTGCTCCAATACATGACGGCAGATCTCCGGGTTCTGTGTCAGGGTGTTGTCGTTGGATTCAGGGATATTCAACGCGTGCGCAATCTGGGCAAGCGCATCCGGCTTGGGTACAACCAGCGCGATCAGGAAGGACCGGCCGTCGCCGACCACCATGACCTGCTCCAGCAGCGGGCAGCCAGCCAGTGCCTGTTCGACATCGGCAGGCGGAACTTTCTCGCCGGTGGACAGCACCAGGATTTCTTTCAGGCGCCCGGTGATGGTGATGTGGCCGCGCGGCCCGATCTTGACCTGGTCGCCGGTGTGCAGCCAGCCGTCTGCATCGATCATGGCGTGGGTGGCTTCCGGGTTCTTCCAGTAGCCCAGCATCAGTGCAGGGCTGCGGGTGAGGAGTTCGTCGTGTTCGCCCAGCTTGACTTCGATGCCGGGCAAGGCGGGGCCCACGCTGACCGGTTCGTTGTCTTCCAGCCGGTTGACCGAAATCACCGGGCTGGTTTCGGTGAGGCCGTAACCCTGAAGAATGTCGACGCCCAGTGCAATGAATGTCCGGCTAATGTCTGCGGGCAAAGGCGCGCCACCGCTGATGGCAAAGCGCAGGTTCCCACCCAGCTTGGCGCGAATTTTAGCGCCGACCAGATGGTCCAGCACCGGCTGAAAAATCAGCCCGGGCGACCAGGGCGTACGTCCCTGGCGATGCTGGAACGCCTGCCAACCCAGGTCCACTGCTTTGGCGAAGAGCTTTTGGCGTATCGGTGGCGCACTGGTAAGCGCTTCATGGATGCGGCCATGAACGCGCTCGAAAATACGGGGCACCGAAATCAGGATGGTTGGTTTTACCGTCACCAGGTCTTCTGCCAATTGTGGAATCGAACGGGCAAAGGCCACGCTGCTTCCTGCGACGATCGGCAGGTAATAACCGATGCTGCGTTCGAGCATGTGCGACAGCGGCAGGAATGACAGCATGCGGTCATACGGATAAACCGGCACGGATTGCAGGCCGGCTTGGACGTCAAACAGAATGTTGTGATGCGACAGCATTACGCCTTTGGGGCGCCCGGTGGTGCCGGATGTGTAGACCAGCGTGGCCAGGTCACCGGCGTGGGTGATGGTTTTGTCGGACACAGCCCCGTCTTGGGGAAGCCAGGTGTCGGTGATTTTCAGGTTGTCTGAAGCTGGCACCAACGACGTGAGCGAAATGATGGCATCAAGATGATCGAGCGTGGGGCGGATACTCTGCAGCGCTTCCCAATGTTCCTGCCCGCCGATCAGCAATACGCGGCATCCCGAGTCTTTCAGCACCCAGTCGATGTTGTCGGCACGATCACTGGTATAGAGTGGAACCGTCACCAGACCGAGCCCGATTGCAGCCTGATCAAACATGACCCATTCGCGGCAGTTACCCAGCATCATCGCAACGCGCTCGCCCGGGCGTAGATTCAGTGTGGTCAGTGCCGCTTGCCAGCGTGCTATTTCGCGCGCCGTGTCTTGCCAGGTGAACTCGCACCAGGACTGGCTGGAGGCATCAAATTGAAGATAGGCGACAGCATGAGGCGTGCGCCGCACACGGGTGCGGAACACGCCATCGAGCGTGGAGTCATCCGTGATTTCGATGCCGTCGCTCAGTTGTGTATGGGTAACAGGCTTGGGCGTTGCGGCTTTAGCGGAAAAAGGCAGATTGAAACTGGCCACGTTGATCATGGTTTTTCTCCTGTCAGCGATACCCAGCCAGAATCGGGCTGGAAGCGTGCGCCCAACTTCTCATGCAACTGAACCAAGCGTGCATGCAGGGTGGCTGCACCAGCATGCTCAATCACCTGCATGGGGCCGCCTTTGAACGGCGCGAAACCGGTCCCAAAAATTACCCCTGCATCGAGTTCGCTGGTATTCGCCACCACGCCTTCTCGCAAGCAGGCGACCGCTTCGTTGAGCAGCCGAAGCATGATGCGGTCCTGGTGTTCCGGGGTGTATTGCGTGTCTTTCCCGTGCTGCGCGCGGCCATTGGCCCAGCGGTAGTAGCCCTGCCCACTCTTGCGGCCCAAGTGGCCAGCGTCGACGTGTTTCTGGAGTGAAGCCGGCACCTCGTTCTTCAACAGTGCGGCCATTTTCCCGGCAACCGAAAAACAGATATCCAGTCCGACGGTGTCGGCCAGTTCGACTGGCCCCATTGGCATGCCGTAATCGGTCGCGGCGCGATCGATGGCATCCGGTGCAACGCCTTCTTCCACCAGCATGACGGCTTCGAGCAGATACGGCATGAGGATGCGGTTGACCAGAAAGCCCGGACTGCTTTGTACCAGCAGCGGCAGTTTGTTGAAATGGCGAGCAAATGCCAGCGCCTGTTCGACTACAGCCGGATCCGTATTCGGGCCGCGCACGATTTCCAGCAGCGGCATTTTCGCCACCGGGTTGAAAAAATGCAGGCCAACGAGTCGCTCCGGGTTCGGCAAGGTTTCGCCTAGTATCTCCAGCTGGATGCTCGACGTATTGGTAGCCAGTAACGCACCCGGTTTCATCCGCGGCAACACTTGTGCGAACAGTCCCTGCTTCGCAGCCACGTCCTCGATGATGGCTTCGAGCACCACATCGGCTTTGGCGATGCCGTCACCGTGCGCGTCAGGTATCAGGCGATCTAGTGCGTCGGTAATCAGGCGCGGTGATTTCAGTTTTTTAGTGAACAACTCGCGTGCGCGTCCCATCGCACGCGCAAGTTGAGCCGCGCCGCGATCCTGCAGACTGACCGTCATGCCCTGCAACACGCCCCAGGCCGCGATGTCGCCGCCCATGACGCCGGCGCCGATCACATGCAGGTGGCGCGGGATGAAGGCATCCTTGTTGCCCTGGCTTTTCAATTGTTCCTGCAGCAGAAACACGCGTACCAGATTCTGTGCCGTGTCTCCGGTCAGCAGCCGGGAGACTTCGCGTGCCTCGCTGTCGTACAGCGCAACTGGATTGTTGGCATGCAGGCGCCAATGCTCGATCAGGGCATATGGCCCAGGATAGTGGGCAGGATTGGCGCGCTCGGCCACCTGCTTGCGCATCCTGGTGGCTATCAGACCACGTAACGCAGGCCAGCCTGCAGCGTGCTGGATGAAACCGGGCTTACGCGGCATCGGCCGGTTATGCAGTACGTGACGGCAGGCAACCTCCAGTTGGCGCAACGGCACGCAATCGGTGGCGAGACCGGTTTTCTTCGCAGCGCGCCCGGACAGATTACGACCGGACAACATCATGTTCATTGCGGCCAGGTGGCCGACACGTTCGACAGACCGGACGCTGCCGCCAAACCCGGGAAAGATGCCGAGCCGTACTTCAGGAAAGCCGAGTTTGGTTTTCGCATCGTCGGTGACGATGCGATAGGTGCAGGCCAGCGCAAGTTCCAGTCCACCGCCGAGGCAAAAACCATGTATCGCCGCTACGCTCGGGCAGGGCAGCTGTTCCAGGCGAAACAGCAAGGCGTGCGCGTTGCGAATCAGGGCTTCAGCAGCCTTGGGGTCGCGCATGCCGGCAAAGCGTTTGACATCGGCGCCGGCGATAAAGCCACTCGGTTTGGCCGAGCGGATCACCAGGCCCCGGGGCGGATTGGCTTCGAGTTCAGACAGCACTGCGTCGAACTCGGCCAAGGTCTCATCGGACAAGGTGTTGACCCCGGATCCGGCCTGATCGAAAACCAGCCAGGCGATATGCTCGTCGTCGCGGGTGAGGGTCCAGTGAATCATGATGGGGTCCCTCTCTCAATCAACATGGCGCCACCCTGACCCCCGCCGATGCACAGACTGGCAATGCCACGGGTGGCATCGTTAGCCTCCAGCACGCGCAGAAGATGGAGAACGATGCGTGCGCCGCTGGTGCCCACCGGATGGCCGAGGCTGACGCCCCCGCCATCCGGGTTGAGTCGGTCGCTGTTTATCGGAGAGAACGGCGTGTCGCAGCCGAGCTCGTCGCGGCAGAAATTGGCATCGCTCATGGCAATCAAACACGCCAGCACCTGGCCGGCAAAGGCCTCGTTGATTTCCCACCAGTCCACATCGCCGGTATCCCAGTGATGACGCTGCAACAATTGCGCAATGGCATAAGCCGGTCCCAGCCCCATTTGCGCCGGGTCGAGTCCGGACCAGGCGACATCGACGATGCGCGCGCGTGGCGCGAGCTTGTACTTTTCAACCGCATCGGCCGAAGCGAGAATCAGGCAGGCGGCGCCGTCGGTCACCTGCGCGGAATTGCCGGCGGTGACGCGGCCATACTTGGGGTCGAACACCGGCTTGAGCTGGGCGAGTTGTTCCAGGCTGCTGTCGGCGCGCAGGCCGTTGTCGTGTTCGATCGCGTTCTGGCCGTCATACAGCGGTACCAATTCGTCGGCCAGGCTGTCCTGCGCGGCGGCAAGGCGCTGATGGCTTTGCAGGGCAAACGCGTCCATTTCGGCGCGTGTAATGCCGAACCGATGCGCCAGTTCTTCGGTGGTTTGGCCCATGGTCAACCCCACCACCGGATCGGTCAGGCCACGCAATAAGCCAATCACCGGCACCAGATGTGCGCCGCGCAGCTTTGCAAGTTCGCGCACCCTTTGCGGCAGGGTTTTCGCCCGGTTAAAGCCGGCCAGCCAGGCGACCATTTTTTCGTTGAACAAAACCGGGTGATGGCTCATGGCTTCGGTGCCGCCCGCCAGCACCAGGTCGGCGCGGCCCAGCGCAATGTTCTTGGCGGCGGAATCCAGTGCCTGCATCCCCGAGGCGCAGTTGCGCTGCACCGTCCAGGCCGGAACGTGGTGGCCGCAGCCCAGACGCAGCGAAATGACGCGGCCGATGTTGGCTTCGTCGGGCCCCGACGACACGCAACCAAAAATCACTTCGTCGAGATCGGACGGTTGAAAGGGCTGACGCAATAACAGCGCGCGGCCGGCAGCCACGCCGAGATCAGATGCGTGGAAAGAGCCGGGCACGCCGCGCGCCTTGATTTGCGGGGTGCGCGCACCGTCAACGATATAAACCGGGCGGCCGGGAAACGCGTTGGGGGCATTCATGACTGCGCCTCACGGATGGGTGCGGGTTGCATAGTCGGCACGGTGGTATTGCGGGCCGGTTCCTCATCTTCAAGCCGGGTAAAGGCATCGACCTGCACTACCTGGTTGATCAGTTTCAGATAGATTTCTACCTGTTTGAGTTGATCCTCGCCGATCAGATGCTTATGGCGGGCCTCTTTTGCCAGGTCGTCGAGGCTTCGAGAAGCGAGCGTGCCTTCGCGGCGCAGAGATTTCAGTTTGGTTTCGAGCGGGACCAATTCATGTGCGAGCTGCAGCGCATCCTCGAGCTGTCGGCTGCGTTCGCTCGTGTCAGGGTGAATGAATACGCCTGCAGTCAGTCGATCGCGTGTACTCGAGGGGCTGAGCAACAGTTGTGCAGCAGCGTGTGCGGCACGGTCGGACGGTTCGGAGAAGGCTAATCCAGTGGGAAACGTCAGCGCGCGCAACGCCCAGGCAAGGGGCCGACCGGGCAGGTTGCGATAGAGCGAACGGAAGCTTTCCTGCATCCGGTACAGGCTTTCCTGCAAGGCCCATCGCACCAGCGGGTAATCGGCCTCGGGTTCGCCGTCGTCGTAATACCGTTTCAACACCGCTGACGACAGGTAAAGCTCAGACAGCACATCACCCAGTCGCGCCGAAAGCCGTTCGCGACGTTTGAGCGAGCCGCCCAACGTCATCATTGCCGCGTCCGCGCTCAAGGCCAGCGCAGCGCTCATCCAGGCCAGCGTCTGATAATAGCGGTGCGTCCGGCTGGCGGGAGCCGCTGCGCTGCGGCCACGTGTAAGGCCACGCACAAAAGCGCGCCCTATGTTACTAAATAGAAAGCGCGTATGGCCTACCAGTGCCTGGTCAAACAGGCGCAAGCCTTCAACCGGATCGGCGTGATGCATGGCGTCGAATTCGCGCAGTACCCAGGGGTGGCAGCGGATGGCACCCTGACCGAAAATAATCATCGAACGGGTCAGAATATTCGCTCCCTCAACGGTGATGGCGATGGGGATGGCCTGATAGGCGCGGCCCAGCAGGTTGGAGGGCCCGAGGCAAATCCCGCTGCCGCCCTGAACGTCCATCGCGTCATTAATCACGCGGCGGTATTTTTCGGTGAGGTGGTATTTGACGATGGCCGAAATGACCGAGGGTTTTTCGCCCAGGTCGAGATACGCCAGCGTCAGTCTGCGTGCTGAATCCATCTGATAGGTGAGGCCGGCGATGCGCGCCAGCGCTTCTTCCACGCCTTCAAAATGTCCAATCGGCTGATTGAACTGCCGACGCAATCGGGCATAGGCACCGGTGAAGCGGCTTGCGGCCTTGCCCGCACCAGTGGACAGCGCGGGCAGCGAGATGCCGCGCCCTTCAGACAGGCTTTCCATCAGCATGCGCCAGCCTTGGCCGATGCCGGCCTCGCCGCCGACAATTTGCGTGAGGGGGACAAACACATCGTGGCCGCGATTCGGTCCATTCATGAAGGGGATGTTGAGCGGGTTGTGGCGTTCGCCGATTTCCACGCCGGGGGTGTCATGCGGCACCAGCACAACGGTGATGCCGAGGTCTTCGGTTGCGCCCAGATGATGGTCGGGGTCGTGGCATTTGAAGGCCAGCCCGATCAGCGTTGCCACCGGCCCCAGGGTGATGTAGCGCTTGTCCCAGTTGAGCCGGAGGCCCAGCACTTCCTCGTCTTTCCAGAGACCTTTGCAGATCACACCGGTATCTGGAATAGCGCCAGCATCGGAACCGGCGTGCGGGCCGGTAAGGGCAAAGCAGGGAACCTCGAGGCCCCGCGCCAGGCGTGGCAGATAATGATCCTTTTGTTCTTGGGTGCCGTAGTGCAGCAACAGTTTTCCCGGCCCAAGCGAATTCGGCACCATCACCGTGACCGCTGCGGCGATGCTGCGGGTGGCGAGTTTCATCACTACCGCCGAGTGAGCCGCGTTGGAAAACTCCAGTCCGCCGTATGCGCGCGGAATGATCATGCCGAAAAAACCTTCCTGTTTGATGAAGTTCCAGGCGTCCTCAGACAAGTCAAAGTCCTGGTGCGTGATGCGCCAGTCATCGATCATCCGGCACAGGGTTTCGGTGGGCCCATCGACAAAGGCTTGTTCGTCGGTGGACAAACGGGCAGTGGGGGTGGCGAGCAAGGTTTGCCAGTGTGGATTACCGGAAAACAGCTCGCCATCCCAACCCACCGTGCCGGCTTCGAGGGCTTGCTGTTCGGTCTCGGACAGATGGGGAAGTACCGCGCGGAACCGCCTGAAAAGCGGCGCAGACAGCCACTTTAGACGTAGGGGCGCTATCAGGATGAGCAAGAGTCCAGCAAGCACCGCCAGACCGAGAAGACTCAGGACCAGCTTTGCAAAAAGCGCTAAATCCACAGTGACCTCCTTATTGGTATGACTTCATCATAGACAGCGGCAGCACTCTGTCACGGTCGTGTACATGGGTCGCGTCACGCAGGTGTGGCTTACATCTAGCGTAGCGGCATTATTCACGCGGTCTTGAATGATCAACACGTTTTGCCTGGTATTTCCTGCCTATGGTCTGATCCGGGCTTGAATAGTCAAGCCCGGATCAGGGTTTTCCTATGAATTTGTCAGGTTTGGGCAATAGGTCCGGTCTACTCTTGTGACGGTTACTGCCGTCATCCTGAAAACCTTATGGAGATCACCATGAATAAACGTGAATTTATACTGAAATCGGCCATCGCCAGCGCCGTTGCACTTGGTTTGGCAGCCACCCCTGCATTGGCCGCCAAGCCTGGCATGGAAAAATGCGCCGGCGTGGTCAAAGCCGGCAAGAACGATTGCGGTACCTCCAAGCTATCGTGCGCAGGCACTGCCACCCGTGACAGCGATGCAGAGGCCTGGATTTACGTACCGACCGGCACCTGCGAAAAGATCGTGGGCGCCAGGGTTTACAAGCCGAAGGGCTGATGGCATGACGGCCGTCGCGTGCAAACCTGATGCCACGCTTCCGGCCCGTTCCGGGATCGGACTGCGTCCGGCGCACTACCGGGACATGCTGGCGCGGCGGCCCCCGCTCGCCTTTCTGGAAGTTCACAGTGAAAACTACTTTGGTGCGGGCGGGCCGCCGCATCACTATCTTGAAAATTTACGCGCCGATTATCCGTTGAGCCTGCATGGCGTGAGCTTGTCACTGGGTTCGACCGATCCACTGGATCACGCTCACCTCCTGAAACTCAAGGCGCTTGCAGTGCGCTATCAACCCGAACTGGTTTCCGATCACCTGTGCTGGACTTCGGCTGACGGATTGCACACGCATGATCTGCTGCCGCTGCCTTTTACCGAGGAAGTGATACGTCATGTAGCGGCGCGTATACGCCAGGTACAGGATGTGCTGGAGCGCCGTTTATTGGTAGAAAACGCTACCGGTTATGTCGAATTCGCCGCCTCGAACATGAGCGAATGGGCATTTGTCCGCGCGGTCGTCGAGGAGGCCGACTGCGATCTGCTGCTGGATGTGAACAACGTTTACGTCAACGCGATCAATCTGAGCTTTGACCCGCTGACCTATATTGAGGCCATGCCTGCCGAGCGTATCAAGGAAATCCATTTGGCCGGATTTGATTATGACGAGCACGCCGATTGCCTGGTGGATACGCACGGCAAACCCGTGCGTACGCCTGTATGGGATTTGTATCGCGACACGATCGCCCGTATCGGGCCGCGCCCTACGCTGATCGAATGGGACACCGATATCCCCCCGCTCGACACTTTGCTCGGTGAAGCCGCGCGCGCCAACATGATTCTGGAGGCCGACAGCCATGCTCGCCGCATTGCAGCATAGTTGGGTGGCGAGTTTGTATCGCAACGGCAATCTGCCTGTGGATGGCTTGCGTGGTTCAAAAGACGAAGCGCGTTTTGCAATTTATCGCGCCAGTTTGGCGGCTAATCTGACCCAGGCGCTGGCCGGCACGTATCCCGTGATCGAAAAGTTGGTGGGTGAGCCATTCTTCGGGGCGGCGGCCAAGGTTTATCTGCGTGAACATCCCTCGCGCCATGGCGATATTCACGCATTGGGTGAGCAGTTCTCCGCTTTTATCGAGCACTTTGAGCCTGCTTGTGCGCTGCCGTATTTGGCCGATGTCGCGCGGTTGGAATGGCTGGCGCATCTTGCATTTCATGCGGCAGACTGCGATGCGCTGGACCTGGACAGGTTGGCAGCATTGTCTGAGGCGCAGCTGGCCGAGCTGCATGTGAAATTGCATCCGAGCCTGCATTTGATGCAGTCGAGTTTTCCGGTACATCGAATCTGGCAGGCCAATCAGGAATCCACCATGGCGGCGCCGGTGGATCTAGGTGAAGGCGAAGTCAGCTTGTGCATCTTCCGTGACGGCCTGGAAATTGCCCTGATGCCGCTAGATACTGCGGATTACACCTTTGTTGCGGCACTGCAGGACACTGATCTGGCCGCAGCCTGCGAACGCGTCCTGCAATATCACCCTGCGTTCGATCCCGGTCAGGCGTTGTATTTTTTGTTCAGCCAACGACTGGTCATTGCACTTTCAATGGGAGATTCACCATGCATGCTTTAGCCAATCTGATTCGGGCTGCTGCCCGACCGCTGCAATCCCTGACCCCGCTCGCGGATTTGATCGCGCGATTGGCGGTGGCGCAGGTGTTCTGGCAATCCGGCGTCAACAAATTCCAGAGCTGGGACACCACATTGATGCTGTTTGAATATGAATACGCCGTGCCCTTGCTATCACCTACGGTGGCGGCCTATCTGGGCACGGCAGCAGAGTTGGTGTTGCCGGTTTTTCTGGTTTTGGGCCTCGGTGGCAGATTTGCGGCGCTGGCGCTGTTTTTGTTCAACATCGTCGCGGTGATTTCCTATCCGGATTTATCCGATTCCGGTAGGCAGTTCCACATTTTGTGGGGCATCTTGTTGGCGATCACCATGACGCACGGTCCCGGTTGTTTTTCGCTCGACGCGCTGATCAAGCGGAAATGGGGTTCCACGCCCAAGCAGGCGGACGGGGCATAAACATGGCATGGTTCGGCATAGGCTCAGAAAAGGACTCGCTATACGAAACACTGGTGCGCGCCTATGCGCCTGAACTGTTTCGGTTTGCTTACTGGCTATGCCGGGACCGCCACGTGTCCGAAGAGCTGGTTCAGGAAACCTGCCTGCGTGCGTGGAAAAACTGGCAGAGCCTGAATGACCCGCAACTGGCCAAGCAATGGCTGTTCACTATTTTGCGGCGTGAACATGCCCGGCTGTATGAACAGAAAACGCCCGAACGGGTGTGGGCTGAAGACGACGCGCAATGGGAAACCATGGTCGGTCAGGTGACGATGCCCTTGCTCGAAGTGCGTGAGGCCTTGGTCAAACTGCCCGAGCGTTATCGTGCACCCTTGCTGCTGCAAGTATTGGGCGGCTTCAGTTGCCGGGAAATCGCCGTCATCATGGATGCAAGTGAGGATGCCATGCTGGCGCGTGTGTCGCGTGCACGTCGCATGATGCGCGAGATGCTGGATGAGCAACCTAATATTCGAAGGGTGATGAAATGAACTGCATGGAATTCCAGCGGGAACTGAGTGCCGATCCGCGACGGCTGACGACGGCCGCGCTCGGCCATGCAGAAACCTGTTCCGACTGTGCGCGGCGTATGGCAGGACAGATCAACCTGGATGCCCAGTGGGAAGCCGAATTGCAGGCGAGTCCCCCGGTCGGGATGGAAGACCGCATATTGCTCGCCACCCGTATGGGCCGTCAAAAACGTCAGCGCTACTATGCGCTGGTTGCCACACTGGTGGCCGGAATGGCCGTGGTGTTCGGCGTCACCTTGTCGCAGCCCGATAAGGGTTCACCAGATCTGGTGGCCATCGCGGTTGAGCATGTGCTGAACGAGCCCGAGCATCTGCAGGAAACCCAGGTTGTGAATAGCCGCATGCTGAATGATTTGCTCGCCCGTGTGGGTGCGCAAACGAGAGGGACTCTGCCGGCAACTTACGCCAATGCCTGCAAGCTGCCAAACGGTGAAGGCGGGCATATCGTTCTGAGCACGCAGCATGGCCGCGTGACCCTGATGCTGATTCCCCATGGAAAAACGGACGCCATGCTGCGCCGTATGATGGGAAATTTGATCGTCGAAGTTCATGCCGCGCGCACCGGTAGCTATTCGCTGGTGGCGCCCAACGAATCGGCATTGACCGATGCCAAGACGCTGCTGGCTCGCCAATTGCGCTGGACTTGAATCGGTGTGCCCCTCGATTTGACGCATCCCGCTACACCTGTTTGAAATGCCAGTCTGAAATGAAAGCAGCCATCACATGGATGGCTGCGGAGTCGTGCCTGATAGCAAGGCAGCATCAGTTCGCCATGAAGCGACGTGCCAGCCAGTGATCCAGACTCAGCTTGCCGGGGCCACTCAGCAACAGCGGAACAAACATCACCAGATACATCAGCGGCAGCTTGTAGCCGTTGTCGCAGACGTTGTAGCCATTGCCCGAGTGCACACTGACCCAGGCGACGATGGTGAGAATAATCAGCGATACGCTGAAAAAGCGGGTGCCGAGACCAATCACCAGCGCAACGGTGCCGAGCAATTCAGACCAGGTGGCCAGGAACCACGAGATGTCGACGGGTACGACGCTGAACGGAAAAGGGAAGTCTTCCTGGATATTGATGAACCAGTTTTCGCCCGTGTATTTCATGACACCGGCTTCCCAGAATTCCCATGCCAGCAACAGCCGTATGCCCAATAGCCCCAGACAGCTTCCGGCCTGATCAAGTCGCGTGGTCAATCCCGCATATAAATTGACTATGGCATTCATGGCTAATCCCCTGTGATGAATAAGAATGGGTTGTTATAAAGGCCTGGAGCGATGCCCCAGGCCTTGTTAATTACTTCTTCTTGGTGGCGCCGCACTTGCCTTCGCCGCATTTACCTTCTTTGGCTTTGGGGTCCGCAGCCTTGGCATTTTTAGTGCCGCCACATTTTCCTTCACCACATTTGCCGTCTTTTGCCTTGGCTTCGGTGGCTTTTGTGGTTTTAGTGGCGCCGCATTTTCCTTCGCCGCACTTGCCGTCTTTGGCTTTTTCAGCTTGTGCGACCTGATAGCCTTGCGAAAGATCGTTCAGCGCAAAGGGATTGCCGTTAGCTGCGTAGGCGATACCTGCGGTGCCGAGTGCGGCAGTTAATGCAAGGGTTAGCGTTGCGTTGCGTGTTTTCATGATCAATCTCCAAAAGTTTGGTTTGCTGTTGCCCATGCAGCAGGGTTTAAGTGGGCGGTGGTGAATTGATAAAAAAATGTCTGTTGGTAAAGTTGTATTGACTCGTCAAGTGGAAGCCGGCATGTGAGCGGAAACGACTTTGCTGATGCGCTCGTGCGCTTCGACCGTTAGTGGGTTGGCTGCCCCGGTTTCATCATTCAGGTCGGTCTGACGCAGCAAGCGCCGCATCTGCCCGATCTGGTTTTCAAAACGTCGGCAGCTGATGCACATCCAAACGTGCATGCGCAGGCCCCAGTTTTCGAAAAGTCCCAGAGAGCGATCCTGGCTTTCTGATACCAGGTGGCTTGCGTCTTTGCATGTCAGCATTTTTTCTGCTCCGGGCAGGCCCGGCCCCTTTCTGTTATCGAGACACTGACGGGACCACAACAGATTCCGTTTCAGCGTCGTACACCCCTTCGTCGGCGGGCTCGGTGTTTCCTTACAGCATTGCGGGCAGGATTTTTTAGCCGGGAAACGACTCGCCACTCTGCGTGCGCCGCTTGGGTCTGGTTGAAATTGGGCTATGTTTTTATGTAAGGAAAAGGCCGGACGATCGACCAATCGAATTCAAATGATGAAAGGGAGCCAACATGTCCAAGATTGCCCTGGTTGTTTTGTCGGCCGCTCTTCTGGTTTCCCCTGCGTACGCAGCTAGCAAGTTGATTTCCGTACCCAGTGCGCAATCGACGAAGGTGACGCTGGATAAACTCGAAGCGCTTGCGCAGTCCCGTGGCCTGAAAGTATTTGCGCGCATCGATCACGCAGCGGGCGCGCAAAGCATTGGAGAAAAGCTGCGCCCCACCGAGCTTATGATCATGGGCAATCCAAAAGGCGGCACCCCTTTGCTGCAATGCAATCAAGCTTATGGCATCGATCTGCCGCTGCATGTGCTGGCCTGGGAAGATGCAGCGGGTCAAACCTGGTTGAGCTACAAGAATCTGGCCAAGCTCGGCTACAAACATACGGACAACAGTTGCGATGCAGCGCTCAAGCGGCTGACCGGCGCGCTTGAAGGATTGGTGACTGAGGCCGCCAAGTCATCACCCTGAGGTGCTTCCGGGGTGGGCCGGATTCATATCCACTCCGGGTGGGGTTCACTGACAATGACCTGAGTATTCTGTCCGAAGTTGTGTCCGCTTCACTCATGCCTGGTTAGGCACACGGAATAGAAATGCATTGCTGCACGCAACAGCAGTCGGTATAGTGCGGCCTCCCGCACCCAACCAATCGGTGCGCGGTTCTTTCACTCCCGATCTCACGATCCTCTATTCGTCTGCCTCGATTGGTATCACTGCATAAGTGACAGGCCGTCGCAGGAAACCACATGACTACTGAAACAACTTTGTCCAGCCCGGACTTTACTGGGCTTGGCCTGTCCGAACCCATCTTGCGTGCGATTGCCGAAGCCGGCTACACCACGCCCACCCCGATTCAGGCGCAGGCGATTCCGCAAGTGCTGGCTGGCGGCGATCTGCTTGCCGCCGCACAAACCGGCACCGGCAAGACCGCCGGCTTCACGCTGCCGATCCTGCATCAACTGTCGACGCGTGCCGTGCAAGCGCCCAAGCCGGGCCGCCCGCGCTGCCTGATCCTGGTGCCGACGCGTGAACTCGCCGCGCAGGTTGAAGAATCGGTCAAGACCTACGGCAAATACCTGAACCTCACCTCAATGGTGATGTTCGGTGGCGTCAACATCAACCCGCAGCTCAAGGCGCTGAGATCGCGCCTCGATATTCTGGTCGCCACCCCGGGTCGCCTGCTTGACCACATGGGGCAAAAGACGGTGGATTTGTCCGGCGTTGAAATGCTGGTGCTCGACGAAGCCGACCGCATGCTCGACATGGGTTTCATTCGCGACATCAAGAAAGTGCTTGCCGTGGTACCCAAGCAGCGCCAGACCCTGCTGTTCTCGGCGACCTTCTCCGACGAGATCAAGACCCTGGCCAACAGCCTGCTGCGCAACCCGGGTTGCATCGAAGTGGCGCGCCGCAACACTACGGTGGAGATCATCGAGCAGACGCTGCACCGGGTACCGCAGGCGCACAAGCGCGATCTGCTGGCGCACATGATCAATCACCATGACTGGCAGCAGGTGCTGGTGTTTACCCGCACCAAACACGGCGCCAACAAACTGGCCGAAAAACTGATCAAGGATGGCATCACCGCCGCCGCAATCCACGGCAACAAGAGCCAGTCTGCTCGCACCAAGGCGCTGGCAAGCTTCAAGGATGGCAGCGTGCGCGTGCTGGTCGCAACCGATATCGCCGCGCGCGGCATCGACATCGATCAATTGCCGCAAGTGGTCAACTTCGAATTGCCCAATGTGGCGGAAGACTACGTGCATCGTATCGGTCGTACCGGTCGTGCGGGTAGCACCGGTTCGGCGCTGTCCCTGGTGGACGACGAAGAGCTGAGCTATTTGCGCGACATCGAGAAGCTGATCAAGCGCTCGATCGTGCGGGTCGAAATCGAGCCGGGTTTTGTTCCGCCCGCCAAGGCTGATCTGATGTCCGAGGAGCGTCCTCCGCGTCCGCCGCAAGGACGCGGTGGCCGTGGCCAAGGTCAAAATGCACGCCAGCCGCAATCGGGTAACCGCAATGCGTCGGGCCGTGCGCCGCAGGGGCAGGCAACGGCTGCAGGTGCGGGTGCCAAACCTGCCCCGAGCCGGGCTGCGCAGCCGCGCAAGCCGCGCCCCCAGGCCTCATTGTCGTCGGCCAAGCCGGGTTCACGCGGCCACTAACGCAGCATCCATGGCGGTGTCAGTGCAGGGTTGTTGCTGACTTGCAGGCTTTAGAGCGTGGTTGTTGCCGATATGTCGGCTTTACAACCACGGCCTCCCCCTTGCGGGGACAACCACGGCCTCCCATT
>Ga0180009_10003354_pt1 | contig 18251 bp, 17 predicted proteins | sample OS_PC_MetaG_FD_123537 | JGI IMG/M metagenome (GOLD analysis project Ga0180009, IMG submission 123537) | Groundwater microbial communities from the Aspo Hard Rock Laboratory (HRL) deep subsurface site, Sweden - OS_PC_MetaG | ecosystem: Environmental > Aquatic > Deep subsurface > Groundwater... | reverse complement strand
CTCCACAACCATCAGGTCCGTCACCTGAACGGTTCCGGTTTCAGCCACGCGCCCCAGGTCGTTGCGGCCCAGGTCCACCAGCATGAGATGTTCGGCCCGTTCTTTTTCATCAGAGAGCAGTTCATCCGCCAGGGATCGGTCTTCCTGCTCGGTTTTGCCCCTGGGTCGGGTCCCGGCAATGGGACGCAGGGTGGCGATGCCGTTTTCCAGGCGAACCATTGTTTCCGGAGATGAACCGATCAGGGTGGTATCGTCCAGATGGAGAAAGTAAAGATAGGGCGAAGGGTTGATAAATCTCTGGGCGCGATACAGCGACCAGAGGTCAGGGGCCGGGCTGCAAACAAACGGCTGGGAGATGACCGTCTGGATGACATCTCCCGCCAGAATGAATTCTTTTACCTTGCGAACCAGCGAACGGTAGCGATCGTCTTCCCACCGCGCCACAAGATGACATCCGGCCGGGTTCGGATGCTTTTGTTTTTCCGGCGAGTGGTGTTCCATTTTGTTCAGGAAGGCGCTGATTTTTTCCCGGGCTTCCCCAAAAACCTTATCGGGATTTTGCTGCTCATCCAGAAAACAGATTCTCACAGCAAGCAAGGTGTGGCGGATGTTGTCAAAAATCAGGAGGCCGTCCGGTATAATAAAATGGGCGATGGGCTTTTCAGAAGGCATCCGGTTGGGGATCGCCTCAAAAAAAGAGACCATTTCATAGGTCATATATCCCACCAACCCTCCCCAGAAACGGGGCAGACCGGGTACCTGCGCTGCCCGGTATCGGCTCATCAGCATCCTTAAAACCGAAAGCGGATTTTTCTGATGCGGGATTTGTTGTTTTTGACCGTCCTGCTCTATTTCAACGTGATCGGCGTATACCCGCACATGGCTGCGGATGGAAGTGCTCAGAAAACTGTAACGCCCCCAACGTTCACCGCCTTCAACACTTTCAAAAAGAAAAGCGGGCCTGTGACTGTGGTGTACTTTTCTGAGCAGGGAAACCGGCGTTTCAGTATCCGCCAGAATTTCAACACATACCGGTATGACATTAAACTGTTGTGCCAGTTTTTTAAATTCACTCAGATCCGGGAATTGTGAGAGCAGCATGGTGTTCCTTTCCTGTAACGACAAAGGGCCGTGTGGTTTACCACGGCCCTTTGACCAAATAAAAAGGACCGTGGGGTTGGCTGCCCACGGTCCTTGAATTGTTTGCCTATTTGCTGAATCAGGCTTAAGCGGTTCCGTCGGCAGACCCCTCCCTATGGTTCCACCACCACCACCAGCCCTTAAAAGTATTCCTGCTGTTTCTGCTTGCGCTCGTCATTGAAATCAATTAGTTTTACTCCTGAATTTAGTGTGACCATATGAAGTTCAGGTGAATCTGTCAAGCCTAAATATTAAGGGCTTACAAAGAGAACCATTATTTAAAATAACTTTTGGAGTGTTAGTTCAGCCATGATTGCGGAAATACTTTCAACAGGCGATGAAATCCGGTCGGGGGCAACGGTTGACACCAATTCGGCCTATATCGCCCAAAAACTGGAGCTGGCAGGAATGGAAGTGGTGCGGCATACCTGTGTGGGGGATGATATGGCGGCCCTGGTTTCGGTTTTAGAAGAAATCGGCCATCGTGCGCAAACCGCTGTGGTTACCGGCGGCCTCGGGCCCACGGTTGACGACTTGACTGCTGCCGCCGCTGCCCGGGCCGCCGGGGTTGAACTGGTGCTCGATCCTGCAGCGCTCGATGCCGTCAGGTCGTACTTTGAATCGCGCGGGCGGACAATGAGCCGTTCCAATGAAAAGCAGGCGTTCTTCCCGGCCGGCGCTGAACCTCTCATGAATCCGATGGGAACAGCCCCGGGATTCTGCTGCCAAATTGATCGATGTTTTTTTTTCTTCCTTCCCGGGGTTCCTGCTGAGATGCGACGGATGCTGTCGGAGATAGTCCTGCCGCGGCTGGAAATCATTCAAGGCAAAGACAAGGCAACCGCCCTTTCACGAACCATAACGACGTTCGGGTTGACCGAATCGGCAACCGGTGAGCGTTTGGCCGGATGTGAAGCAATGTTCCCCGGGGTGAAGCTGGGGTTTCGGGTCAAGTTTCCGGAAATTCATGTCAAGCTCTATGTGCGCGGCCAGGATGAGCGCTCTCTTGCCGCGACCCTGCAAACAGCCACGGAATGGGTAACGGCGCAGCTGGGGGAAAAAGTGCTTTGTGTTGACGGCAGCTCCATCGAAAAGGTGGTGGGCCGTCTTTTAAGACAACAGGGTGCTACCGTGGCAATTGCGGAAAGCTGTACCGGCGGGCTGATATCGGACTGGCTGACAAATGTTCCGGGAAGCTCGGACTACTTTCTCTTTTCAGGTGTGACCTATTCGAATGATGCCAAAACCCAAATTCTGGCTGTATCTCCGGATACGTTAAAACAATATGGCGCCGTCAGTGAAGAGACGGTCAAAGAGATGGCGGCGGGCGCCCGACGGATTGCCGGTGCGACTTATGGCCTTGCCACCAGCGGCATCGCCGGTCCGGACGGCGGAACCGCAGAAAAACCGGTGGGGACGGTCTGTATCGGCCTGGCGACACCCGATGTGCTCACAGGACATCGCTACTATTTTCCGTTCGGCCACCGTTTGAGAAACAAAGAGATCTTTGCAGCAAGCGCATTGGATGTGCTGCGACGAGCGCTGATGAAATCCTTTTTGGATCGACATGCCTTTTAATCGGATTCTATGAGAAGCCCGCAAAAACCCGCAGATTTAAAGACTATTGACGCCGGATGGGTGATTGACGGCAGCGGAGGCAACCTTCAGAAAAATGTAACGCTTCGTATTCAAGACGGGTTGATTGCGACCATCGCAGCATCGGACCAAAACCCTGAAGAGCGGTCGGAGGTTCTGGACCTGACCGGAGATACCGTTTTACCCTGTCTGGTGGACAGCCATGTCCATCTCTTTATGTCGGGCGCATCGGATCTGAAGGTTCGGACCCACCAGTTGGATGCCCCCTTCAGCGACATAAAAAAAGTGATTGCCCGTCATATCGCGGCCCATCTGTTGTCCGGTGTCACTGCGGTCAGAGACGGTGGCGACCATCACGCCCATGCGCTGCGCTACAGAGATGAATGTCTGGATACGGACAAAACCCCCTTTCAGCTTCAAGTGGCCGGCAGGGCCTGGCATCGTCCGGGTCGCTACGGCAGGCTGATTGGCCGGGGACCTGCTGCCGATGATTCACTTGCAGAAGCCATCGCCGCAGAAAATGCAACAATCGACCATGTTAAAATCGTAAATTCCGGACTGAACAGCCTGGTAAAGTTCGGGTATCAAACACCCCCGCAATTCAGTCTTGAGGAAATGAAAGCGGCCGTTGGCGCCGCACGGCGTAAAGGGCTTTTTGTCATGGCTCATGCCAATGGAAAAATTCCGGTTGAAATTTCAGTTTCAGCGGGCTGTCGCTCAATTGAACATGGGTTTTTCATGGGAAAGGAAAATTTAAAGAGAATGGCCGAAAAGGACATTTGCTGGATTCCGACAGCCGCAACCATGAAAGCCTATTGTGACCATTTGGAACGGATCGGGGAAAGCCAGGATGTGGCCCGCCGGAATCTGGAGCACCAGTTGGAACAAATCGCTGCAGCAAAGAATCTGGGGGTTCCCATTGCAGTTGGAACAGACGCCGGCAGCATCGGTGTCCATCATGGCAGGGGGATTGTCCAGGAGTTAATCATTCTAAAACGAGCCGGTTTAACGATCCAGGAGGCGATCCAATGTGCGACCGCCAATGGCGCCAAGCTCTTAAATCTGCCGACCCCCCATTTGCTGGCCAGGGGCTTGCCGGCGTCGTTTATTGTTGTAAAGGGCAGCCCGGATAGATTGCCGGACAGCCTGCATTCAATAAAAAAAATATGCATTAAGGGGGTTTTTTACGATTCCGGTGCTGTGCCGTCTGGGGCCGAATGCTTCAGTCGATGAGATCTGAATAGTTCGCCCGGACAATGCCCCCCCGCCTGAGATTTTTAAGATAACAGGTGTAATTATCGCGACACCTTAAGATAAGGCCTTTCAAGTAATCGATATTATTCTCGATAGCCTCTGAATACAGGTCGCGGTCCTCATTCCAGCGATCTTTGAAGTGCAGTCGCATACAGGCAGCGATGCCGCTGAAATCGTTTGTCAATCTTTTTTGGGCGACGGATTCATAGAAGGTTTGTGTTTTTTGTAGAAGATCCAGCTCAGAGTCAAAACCCGGCAGTTTTGCCTCCTCAAACTCTTTATAAAGCAGCAGCAGCTTTTCCAGATAACACCGATCAGCCATCTGCCCCAACAGATCAGCCGACCCCACAATTTTACCGAGCATTTCAATTTCTTTGTTGCGAAAGGGGATGTATTTAGGCTGTACGTCTAAAATTGTGCATTGGATCAAGGCCGCACAATCTGCGATGGTTTGCGGAGAAAATCTTTTTTGGGACAGATAGCGGGCCATGACGGCAATGCTGCGTTCTTCATGACCGAGGGTAAAAACAGCGCCGGATCCATTCTGTTCGGATTCCGCCTGGATGAGGCCTACGTCATGGAAAAGGGCGGCTGCAAAACCCATGACAAGGTTTTCAGAACTGAACGCATGCCCTTTCAGGAAACAGCCGTGCATGAGTCGGGTTACCGCTAGAACGACCAGATGGGTGTGTTCCAGATCATGGTATTTGGTGTTGCTGGCGCGAAAGCCGGGATACTGTCCATTAAAAATTTTTACCACGTCCAAAAAGATCTGGTCAAAAATATCATCCGCTCTGGAGGGAGTTATCAGTGAATATATGTACTTGAGCTCTTTTAAAATATCCTGCGGGTTCGCACCGGAAACAAGGCTGGAAAGTTGAGTCATCAGTGCATCTTTTTTAGGTGCATGCCGGTGTCTTTCTGACAGTCAGCATTGTTAGGCATCCAGTTTGGCCCATTTGTTTTCCTGGGTCAACCGTCCGCTGATACCGCACGTGGGGCATTCCACCACCGCCGGCCTCTCATCGGTTTCAATCTTGATCGGCGATTTGCAGCCGGGGCACTTGATGATGGTCTGTTTCTTATTAACCGGTTCTGAAGTTTTGGCATCCTTCTGGGCGCTTGGGGCGTCGGATCCGATAGCTTTCATAATTGCTTTGCGGACAGCCCCGCGGTCATCATTTCCGCCGAGAACCTGCAGCTTTTTATATTGATCTTTTGTGATGACGATTTTGACATCCAGCGTGTGCGTATTTTCCATTGCTTGATTGAGTTCTTCCAGGGCGGCTGCCAGACCTGCAAATTTCAACTCGCCGGACTGCATCTTTCCCTGTATTTTGTTTGCGAGGTCTTCAGCGGAAAACCACTCACCTTCAAATTTAATTTTTGCGTCATCCAGATTGATTTCACTCATGTAAAAACCCCCTTATTTTTATATATCCGCCTCCTTTTTGATAAATATTTCATTTTTTGTCAACAGTAATAATAATTTACCTTTATATTTCAATTTGATTCTGTGATAATACATTTCCGCATCCATTTTAAAAATAAGGATGACAGTTAAAATTCAGGATATAATTTTAACAGGTTAGCCAATCTTGTCTGTTGTCAGGTGAGAAGATGAACAGGAGTGTGTGCTAGTGGCGGTGAAAAAAGGTGACCTGCTGGACCTTAAGGTGTCGGATATGATTTTCGGCGGGAAAGGTCTTGCCAAAATTGACGGATTTGCAGTTTTTGTCGATCAGGCGGTGCCGCTGGATGTGGCCACCGTCCGTATTGTCAAAAAGAAAAAAAACTATGCGGAAGCCCGCATCGTCCATCTGCTGGAACCCTCTCCATTTCGGGTGACGGCGCCATGCATTTACAGCGGTTATTGCGGTGGATGCAAATGGCAGTTTCTCAGCTATGATCAGCAGTTGATATACAAGCGCCAGCATGTCGTGGATGCCCTCGAGCGGATCGCAAAGATTGAAGGGGTCAGGGTGCATCCTGCCGCTGCCTCCCCCCGGCAGTATGAGTACCGGAACAAAATGGAGTTTTCCTGCGCGGATAGAAGGTGGTTGCTGCCGGATGAATTGGGTCAGCCTGATATCGACAACAGTTTTGCCATCGGCCTGCATGTTCCCGGAACGTTTCATAAGGTGATGGATACCGCAGCCTGCCTGCTGCAACCGGCACTGGGCAACAAGATTCTGGATGAGGTTCGGAATTACATCAAAGCGTCGGCCGCACCGGTTTACGGACTTCGCAGCCATGAGGGGTATTGGCGTTTTGTGATGCTGCGGCATTCCGTCAGTGAAAATCAATGGATGGTCAATATCATTACCGCCACAGAAGATCGCCGCCAGGTTCAGCCGCTGGCTGAGCGTCTAAGGTCTCTGTTTCCCGAAATCGTTTCGGTGGTAAACAATATTACCGCCCGCAAAGCGGGGATTGCCGTCGGGGAATATGAAATTAAACTGGCCGGTTCGGCTGTTATCCGGGATAAAATAGGCGGATTTGCGTTCGAGATATCCGCCAACTCATTTTTTCAGACCAACACCCGCGGGGCCGAAAAGCTGTATGAGATCGTTAAAGCGTATGCCGGGCTTGGCGGCCATGAAACCGTTGTGGATCTTTACAGCGGCACCGGCACCATCGCAATTTTTCTGTCAAGCGCTGCCGGCGAGGTGATCGGCCTTGAAATCGTCGAGGGTTCTGTGAAGGACGCCGTCAACAACTGTCGTCTCAATGGGATTTCCAATTGCCGGTTTATTGCAGGGGATATTAAGAACAGTCTCAGCCGGATAGGTACCCGGTCGGATGTAATGATCATCGACCCCCCCCGCACCGGGATACATCCGGACGTGGTCAAACAGATCATCGACATGGCGCCGGACCGGATGGTGTATGTATCCTGCAATCCCGCCACCCTGGCAAGGGATTTGGAGATGTTGAAAGACGTCTATACTGTAAGGGAAGTCCAGCCCGTGGACATGTTCCCGCACACCTTCCATATCGAAGCGGTGGCCCAGCTCGAAAAAAGATAGATGAAAGAAAAATATCAAAATATTGTGGCTTCAATGGTTTTTTGTTAGTGTGGCATATCATCCTCAATCTGCGCTGAAACTTCATTTGCCCTGAGCCCGGACTTTGGCAAGCAGTGCACCGTCTCAAATCATGCCTGCAAAGAGGAAATCATCGACTAAAAATCATTCAAGGAGATGAATCCAATGAAGCTGCAAATTACGTTAAAAAAAATTGACTGGTGGTTTTGGGCAGTAACGTTAATTTTTATACTTTCCGAGCTGTTAGGGTGGAGTTTTGGCTATCTTGTCGTTATGGGCATTAGTGCGCTGCAGGTCATATATTTCTGGATACAACTCAAAAGCATGAAAGCCTTTGATACCCAGGTGAGAATTGTTTATTTTGCATTTACCCTTTTTGGGCTTATTGAAGTTGTAAGATTTCCATTATTTATTTTATTATTTTTAGGTACAATTATGGTCGTATTGTTTAATCGATGCGGTATTGCTCTTGGATTAAAACACATGCCGTGGAATCGACAAGGTCTTGTGAAAATTGGCGATACGATCAAGTAGTTGTTTCAACTTATTTGGATTTATGAATACCAAAATCATTCTTCTAATTCTTAATTGAATCGCACTACTGTCGGGAATGGCAAGTTGTACGCACTTTTTCATATTTAAAGCCCACCACCATATCTTGTATTCAATCCCATTTCATGGAAATGAGCTCTAATTGTTGTTCGTCGCTTTGGTTTGGAGTTAATTTTTCTATTCAAATTAAACACTTCCTTCGCATGCAATTTAGATTGACAAGAGAATTTTATTAAGTTAAATACAATTTAATTCATTTATTACTTAAATGGATTCTAATGAACACTCTTGCCAACATATTCAAAGCCCTGTCCGATCAGACCCGGCTACGCCTTGTAGATCTGCTTTTGACCCACGACCTGTGCGTGGGCGCTCTGGCCAATCGTCTGGGCATTTCCAAACCGGCTGTATCCCAACATCTGCAGATTTTGCGCAAGGCAGGACTGGTAAAAGGTGAAAAGCGCGGTTACTGGACCCACTATACCATCGAAAGAGACACCCTGCTTCAGCTTGCCGGAAAGATAAAAAACAAAGCCGATCTATTCCCTTTTCCCCAGGGAGTTTGTCAAAGAACCGTTTCGGAATCAATCGTGAACAATAATGAAAGGAAGGAGGTACCCATGTGTAACGATTGCTGCCAAAAGCCCGATCAATTGAAGGGAAAACCCGAGGAATGTTCACCCGAGCAGATCAAGACGTGCCACGGCGATGCCAAAGACCACCCCTGTATCAAAGGAGGAAAACCGGATGACAGCCATTGTTGAAGCCCGCCATCTTCAAAAAACCTACGGCAAGATAAGGGCCGTCGATGATGTGAGCTTTGAAATTAAAGAGGGGGAAATTTTTGGCTTGCTGGGACCGAACGGGGCCGGAAAGACGACCACCATTCGAATGCTTTCCGGTCTGACAGATCCGGATAAGGGTGAGGCCCGCGTGGATGGTTGCGACGTGGTACAGGACCCTGTGGGTGCTAAGCAGCGGCTGGGGGTTGTTCCCGAAAGCTCCAATCTCTATGGCGAGCTGACTGCCCTTGAAAATCTTATTTACATGGCCCAACTCTACGGCGTTTCCAAAGCGCAATGGAAGCCGCGATCTGAAGAACTCCTCAAGCGCTTCGGTCTTTATGAACGCAAAGACAGCCGCTTCCAAGGATTTTCCAGGGGCATGAAGCGGCGCCTGACCATCGCTGCCGCCCTGGTGCATCAGCCGCGGATTGTATTTTTGGACGAGCCCACCACCGGCCTCGATATTATGAGCGCCCGGGGGCTGCGCAAAACGATCCGGGAGTTGCAGCAAAGCAGTGTATCCGTCTTATTGACTACCCATCTGATCCAGGAAGCCGAGGATCTGTGCGATCGAATCGCCGTCATCGTCAAAGGTAAAATTCTTTTGGTGGACACGGTGGCCGGGATGAAGCAGCGGGTCAAAGAAACGGAAATACTGGAGCTGGAGCTTGAACCACTGAGTGAAACCCTTATGAACGTGCTGAAGGCCGCAGAGGGTGTAGAACAGATGACCCGCAGCGACTCGCGGCTGAAGCTCTACGGAAAAACCCTCATGAAAAAACTTCCGGGGATCATTCGTCTGATCGAAAGCAATCATGTTGATATTGCGGCCATCCGGAGCGTGAATCCAACCCTTGAAGACGCCTTCGTTAAATTGACCAGTCTGGAAGCGGATATCATGAAAATAGATAAACCCCAGAAACCCCCCGGAGGAGACGCATGAACCTTTCGTTTAAGCGGGCATACTACATTGCGCGAAAAGACCTGAAATCCTATTACCTGAAACCGCCGCTGATCAGCTGGGGCCTGATGATGCCGTTGGTCTTCATTCTGGCGTTTTACCTGCGCAACCCGCAGGGGATTTCCGAGGTCTCCCCGGGCCTTATCGGACTGACCCTACTATTTTCGACAACTTCCATGGCTGCCATCGTGATTACCTTTGAAAAGCGGATCAACGCCCTGGAGCGGCTGCTGCTGGCGCCTGTCAGCATGCAAACGATCATTTTCGGCAAGGCCGTGGGCAGCTCGGCTTTTGGCGCCGTTATGGGAGCGGTGGTGCTCGTTTTGAGCCTGGTTTTCTTCGGCCTTTCCGTGTCGAACATCGTTTTTTTGTTTCTTGGCATTGTCTTATCAGCAATGGTCTTTGCCTTTATGGGGCTTTTAATCTCGGTGGCCGTTCGGGAAGTATTTGAAGCCATGACGCTTTCCAATTTCTTTCGCTTTCCCATGATGTTTCTGTGCGGCGTCTTTTTCCCTTTTGAAAGCCTGCCGAAAATTCTTCAAATCGTCGGTCTTTTTCTACCGCTGACCTATTGCGTGGATCTTTTCCGATTCTGTCTGTTGGGTCAAAAATCGTTTCTGAATCCCTACCTTGATCTGGCGGCGCTCATTGCCTTCAGTTTGATTCTTTTCATTCTGATTAATATTACATTTAAACGGAGGCTGAGACAACAATATTAAACTTTTTCATACTATATCCACATCAGATCGGCACCAGAGATGGAATAATCCTATCGTTAGTCTCCAGCTATTGACGTGCCTTCAAACATTCGCACAAGGGTTGGTTAAACAACTCTTCTTGCGTTATGTTACAATTGCCTATGTCCAATTAGTCTTTTTAATGTCCGAACCAAATCTATAAAGATACCAAATTATGGGCACAATATGTGGGATGATCAATTGGCGGGCTAAAATGAGGTTTCCGGCTATTAGTGCGTGTCATATTTATCGGGTTTTGAGCGAACAACATCGAAAATATTCTTTACCTTACCTGACATGCATCAGACCGACCGTTGAACCTGCTATGCATATAGCCTGCTGCAGTCGATTCAGCGACTGTAGTATCGATACAGCGGAAATATGGATTCGTACGTTTACGAATCGCTGAGGATTGCAGCTTCACGTAAAAATATTTCCACATCCTGCCAGAAAGTCCCTAAGCCGGGCAGACAATCATTGTGTTGGCAATCATAGGAAAGCATTTTGCCGTTAGGCGCTGCTCGATAGAGGGTTAGGCCGTGGCGATAGGGGATGACGTCATCCTGTTTGCCGTGAATAAAAAGGATCGGTCCATTATAGGTTTTTACAACGGCCAGGTTGTCGAATGGATCCCGCACGAAAATAGGGGGGACCAGAAAGTTCTTTGCAAAGGCGCTTACGTTGATAAAGGTCGACATCAGTATCAGTGCGGCCGATGGCCTTGCCTGGGCCAGTGCGCAGACGGCGCCGCCGCCGATGGAGCGACCGAACAGAACGATCCGGTCAGGATCAATATCCGGCCGCTGTTTCAGCCGGTCATAGGCCGCCACAAACGCTGTGGTAATGCTTTTTTGTGAAGGGCTACCCCCGGAGCGCCCATAACCGGGATATTCCACCAACAGCACCCCGATGCCCATTTGGCGGAAAGGGGCCAGTTCATCCGGCCAGAAATCGATCAGCTCACCGTTGCCATGGGCAAAGATTACAGCCGGCCCCGGGCGTTGCAGATGCCTGGGCGGCGGCAGATACCAGGCTTCAACCTTTCCGTAAGATGTGTCCAGCCAGATCTGTTCCCGGCCCGGCACCTTGCCGGCGTCCGGGGAAGGAGATGGGATCATCCCCCGGGGAAACATGATTTGGCGCTGCATCAGAAAAATAAAGCCGGCATAGACCGAATATAAAAGCAGGACCCATAAGACAGTTTTCACGATTGCCATCTTTTCTAGACCTCTTTTTTTCAGGAAGGTTTGAATTTGCAATGCCTGATCAGCTCCCCGCCCCCGTTTCTTTCTGTTTCCCAGCTTCCCGGCCTTCCAGTTTAACAATGTATTTTCATTTCACTTGAACCCTGTCCCGCCTTGGCGGGATTGGCTCCTTGAACCCTTTCAGGATCATCAACTAATTGGGAGATGATCCTGAAATTTAAAACAAGATTATCTTTTACGTTTCAATTTGTAAAGGCGCAACTGTCCACAAAGACGTTTCACATGAAAATGTCTGCATACCGTCAGGCAAAGTGGTAAAGTGATAAATCCTTGACAACATCCGAAACAAACCGTAAATACGGGTAAACGTTTACCATAGTTTTGAACGAGGGAATATGGCCACTATCCAAGATGTCGCCCGCCATGCCGGTGTATCCATTGCCACGGTGTCGCGGGTGGTGAATAACAGTCTCCATAAGGTTAATCCGGAAACCCGGGAACGGGTCTTAAAGACGGTCAAGGAACTGGATTACCGGCCGAATGCCCTGGCCCGCAGCCTTCAATTAAAAAAGACCATGACCATCGGGATCATCATCCCCGATATTTCCAACCATTATTACGCTGAAATCGTCCGGGGTATTCAGGATGTTGCCGACCAGAAGGGATATAACATCATTTTGCAGAATACCGAGCGCAAACCGGACCGGATAATCAAGTCCATTTACCTGCTTCGGGAAAAAATCGTGGATGGAATTATTTTCAGCGGCGGGATCATCCATGGTTATGAGCCGCTTTCAGCGTTAAACGAGCTCAAGGACCGCGTGGTGGTGATCGGTCGCCATGAAGTCAACTTCCCGGCAATCGTGGTAGACAATATCGGTGGCGCCGCCCTTGCGACACAGCATCTGATTGACCTGAAGCACACCCGCATTGGATTTCTCGGGGGACCTCAAAATTCCACCACCGGAATTGACCGACTAAAGGGGTATAAGAGCACCCTGGCCCAGAATGGCTGTGCGTTTGATGAACACCTTGTCCGGAGGGGAAACCTTACTCCCAAAGGCGGATACCAGGTTGCCGTCCAGCTTCTGAGGGGAAAGGATCGTCCCACTGCGATTTTTGCGGCCAATGATCAGATGGCTTTCGGCACCATCTATGCCGCGCGGGAATTGGGGTTGAGAGTGCCGGAGGATCTGGCGGTGGTGGGGTTTGATAATGTGCCGCTCAGTACCTATTTTCTGCCCTCCTTGACCACAGTTGAAATCCCCATGAACAGCCTTGGGGCGGCGGCAATGGAAATGCTGGTGAATCTCATGTCAAATAATAGTTTTTCACGCATGAAATGGTTTAAAACCCGGCTGATTGTCAGAGAGTCGACCACGGCTGAAAAAATGTAAAAAAACATGTTGACAATATCTGCTGTGTTGCTTAATTAATTTGGTAAACGTTTACCATTAATTGTGATGGTTTGTCCCTTGACGTCAAAACACTTTATATTCTTACATAAACTACTGCACCTGCATGTTGCGGTGCAATCGATTCAATTAACAAGCATTTGAAAGGAGCAAGAAAAATGGCAAGAAGAAAAAGCTACAATACGTTTGAAAAAAGTTATGATGAGGTGGCCGAGCACCTGAAGACCAACGATATCATCATGATTCCGATGGGGTCCAATGAGAAGCACGGCTCCCACTGTGTTCTGGGTACCGACTCCATGACCACCATGGGGGTTGTCCGGGAGGCTGCTCCATTGGCGGACACCTTATACACGCCCTTTATTCCGGTGGGTTACTCACCGCATCATATGGGCGAAGTCAACAAAGGTTCCGGAACATTGACATTTTCCGGTGCGACCTATCGCGCGGTGGTTTATGATCTGGCCATGAGCATGATCTACCACGGCTATAACAAGATTGTATTTGTCACCCACCACGGCAGCAATTCCAAGGTCATCGACGAAGTGCTGCGGAAAATAAGATACGAAACCGGCTGCTTTGTCTGCTGGTATAAGACCCCCACCGAACGGTCCATGTCCATTGTCGGTGAAATCATGACAGGGCCGCCGGAAGATACACCGGGATGGCACGCCGGCGAATTGGAAACCAGCACGGTCTGGGCATGGGATGAAACACTGATCGATATGGACAAGGCCAAAAAAGATCGGACCCATGCGCCTGCCTATATGGGTAAAAATTTCTCCAAAAAAGACGGCACCGGCAATGTCATGTTCATGGGATCTGAAAACATCTGGGTTCCCATGGAGCACCATGAATACAGTGATACCGCCACCATCGGCGACCCCTTTGCCGGCAGCAAGGAAAAAGGGGAAAGATACTTTAAGGTTGCCGGTGAGGCCTTGGCGGCTTTTCTGAATGAAATCAAAAAGTTCAAAATCGATGTGCCTTTGGAAGCACGGCATTTTAAAAACAGAGCCTAACCGGATATTGATTTCCCCCTGCAACAACAGGGTTTCGGCTGAAGCGGATACGGCAGGGTTGCAGATCCAACCCTGCCGAAACGCTTCTTCTGAATATGATCAACTTATGACAAAACATATCGCCATTATTGCAACACTCGACACCAAGGGGCCGGAGGCGGCTTTCATGGCCGGTATGGTACGCGAACGAGGGCATCTCCCCATCGTGATCGATGTGGGGGCGTTCACGGCTTCGAGCAAGGCGGATTTTTCAAATAATACCGTTGCGGAACAGGCCGGCTGCTCGCTGGAGATGTTGGTCCGGACCGGCGCGCGCGACACAGTGATAAACACCATGGGCCAAGGGGCGCGGCGTGTTCTTTTAGCGCTGCTGAAGCAAGGCAAACTGGACGGCGCCATCGGCTTGGGTGGAAACCAGGGAACTGCCATTGCCGCCATGGCGCTGCGCAGCCTGCCCCTGGGCTTTCCCAAGTTTCTTTTGTCCACGGTGGCCTCGGGCAATATGCGGCCGTATATCGGCAATGCCGATATCGGGGTGATGTTTTCCGTGGCGGACCTGCTGGGCGGTCCCAATCCGGTTTCGCGGTCGGTCATGTCCAATGCGGTTGCCGCCCTGGTGGGAATGGTCGAAAGAGGAGAGCCAATTTCGCCGGCGGCGCGTGGCCGCACCATTGCCTTAACGGCTCTCGGCAACACCGAGAAAGCCGCCAACCGTATCCATGAACAGCTTTGCCAAAGGGGTTTTCAAGTCATTACTTTTCATGCTTCCGGCGCCGGCGGCTCTGCCATGGAAGAACTGATGGAATCGGGGATTTTCAGCGGCGTTGTCGATTTGACGCCCCATGAGCTTTCCGAAGAAGTGGTGGGCGCAGGGGCTTATATCCCGGTACGGCCGGGAAGACTGGCGGCTGCCGGGCGGATGGGAATCCCGCAGGTGGTATCCACCGGCGGGCTGGAATATTTGTGTTTCGGTCCGAAAGAATCCATTCCCACCCGGCTGCGAAAAAGAAAAACCTATTTTCACAACCCCAATAACGCCAATGTAAAAGTTTCCCGCACGGAGATGATGCAAATCGGTACGGTAATGGCAGAGCGGCTCAACACCGCTACCGGTCCGGTTGCCGTTCTGGTTCCCACAAAAGGCTGGTCGGTTTACGGCAGCAAAGGCGGCCCGCTTTATGATCCCAAAGGGAATATGCTGCTGCTGCAGGCGTTGAAAAAACATTTAAAGCCGTCGATCCCCTTCAGGGAGATCGATCTACACATCAACGATCAGACCTTTGCCGATATTTGCGTAGAGACATTAATCGGTTTGGTTCAGGAAAGGGAATAACAGATGAAGGATTTACCAATCGGGGAATTGAATTATTACAGAGAGGCGCTATCGGAGTTCTCCCGGCGTTCATTTGACCGACACCTTGTCGGCGGGACCGGCGGGAATCTCAGTGTCCGGATCCCTAACACCGATCGGGTGTTGATCACACCGACCGCTATATCGCTGGGAGATGTCAAACCGGAAGAGAATATTCTTGTCAGCCTCACGGGCGAAGTGTTGGAGTCACCCATGGGTCTGAAGGGGTCCAAAGAAACTTCCTTTCACCTGGCGGCCTTTCGCAGCCGGCCGGATGTGGGGGCCATCGCGCACGTACATCCGCCTTATGCCACAGCGTTTTCCAATACCGGCAAACCGCTGCCGCTGGCAACCATATCCGCCCGGGTGGTTCTGAAAAACGTCCCCTGCGTGGAGTGTTTTCCGCCCGGATCTTCGGAGCTTTGCGATTGTGTGACGGATGGAATTCAGGCCAATCCTGAAATCAAAGCGCTCTTGATGAAAGAGCACGGCATCCTGACCATGGGGACAGACCTCATGAATGCGTTTTATCTGGCCGACCTGGTGGAAGATACCGCTAAAATCGCCTATCTGGCGGCGAACATCCAAAAAATAAACTGATAAGGAGACAGCATGGACACGTTTTCGATTTACCGCTACATGGACTTGGGAATCGTACATATCAAGGCTTTTCCGCAAGTGGTCAATGGAGAGGGACCGGTTGTGGAAACGTTAAAAAAGATTGTCGAAGACGATTTCTGGACGGCGGTGGAAGTGGGCTGGATAAAGGATGTAAAGGTTCGCAATGAAGCGCGCAAGCTTCTGGAAGTCTCGCACATGAAAGTGTGTTATGCCACCCAGCCGCGGGTATTTAGCCAGAAACTGAACCTGAATGCGCTTGATCCGGCCGAGAGAAAAAGGGCCCTCAGTGGCGTCAAAAGCGGCATTGATGAAGCCTACCATCTGGGCGCTTCCTGCGTCCGGGTGCTCTCCGGCAAGGATCCCGGAGATGACAAAAGAGCTGAGGCCAAAAAGATTTTTGCCGACTCGCTGAAAGAATTGTGCCGGTATACCCAGGAACTGGGGGATATTAAATTATACATGAAGATTTTTGACCGCGGCATCGACAAGGAATGCCTGATCGGACATTTTCAGGATGCAGCGGATGTGGCCGAGGATGTTTACGGGGAATTTAAGAATTTCGGCGTCCTGGCGGATCTGTCGCACTTTCCGCTTTTAAACGAAAAACCGGAGGATGCGATTCCGCTGGTTATGAAGTATCCCATGCATTTCCACATCGGCAATTGCGTCATGCGGGATCGATTGCACCCACTGTATGGTGACCTGCAGCCGCGGTTCGGCGTACCGGAAGGTGAACTGGACACCGCCAATGTACGGGATTATTTTAAATTGCTGCTGGATAAAAAGCTGCTGAATCCGGAGAACAAACCGGTTTTAAGCGTTGAAGTCAGGCCGCTTCTGGCGGAAGAATATCCCGAAGTGATTATCGCCAACGCCAAGCGGGTGATTAAGGAAGCATGGGCTACAATGTAATTCCATAATATCAACAACACAATTGGGAGGTAAGCGTCATGATGAGAAAAAAATCAAGTGTTCTGTTTACGGTCGTTCTGACAGTAGTGTTGAGCATGAGCCTTGCGTGGGGTGCGGATTATCCCAGCAAACCGATTAATTTTCTGATTCCTTTCGGCGCCGGCGGATCAGCCGATCTGATGGGACGCGCTTTGGCAAACGGCGCCGGTAAAATACTCGGCCAGCCGGTTGTTCCCATCAACAAACCGGGCGCCGGCGGCGGCATCATGTACACGGCCTTGAAGGGGGCTGCGCCGGACGGATATACCCTGGGGTGGAATTCAACTTCGATTCTGACTACCACCAATATCGGCAATGTTCCCTTTAAATACGATGCGTTTGACAATATCTGCAACATCGGATTTACCGCCATGCCCATTGCGGTTCGGGCGGATGCTCCCTGGAAGACGTTTCAGGAATTTGTGGATTACGGCAAAAAAAATCCCGGTAAAATAAAAATTGGAAATGCCGGCACCGGCAGCGGCACCCATCTGACCGCAGTCCTCACGGCAAAAGTCGTCGGTATGGAAGCCGTCCATGTTCCCCTGGGAGCAGAACGCAGAATTGCCAGCCTGCTGGGCAAAGAGGTTGAGGCCATTTGCGTACCGCTGCCCGAGATAGCCCCCCAGGTGCAGGCCGGTCAGGCCCGAATCCTAGCCATGAGCACGGAACAAAGGGACCCGTCCTTTAAGGATATTCCCACCATGAAGGAACTGGGCTATCCGGCGGTCATGGAGCTTTTCCGCGGCATCAGCGCTCCCAAGGGTACCCCGGCAGATATCGTCAAAAAGCTGGAAGCGGCCTTTCAGAAAGGCGCTGAAACCCCTGAATTCGTTGAAATATCAAAGAAGAACGGTTTTAATATCAATTTTATGGGTAAAGCGGAATTTGAAAAGTATATGATACTTCAGAATAACAACGTAGCCGAGGCAATTAAAGTGGGCGGCCTTTCAAAATAATAACCGTTCGGCAGGGGCGAGGTCCCGGATGGGTCCCGCCCCTGCTTTTCAGGAAATTTTTTGAATGAAAAAAGCCAATATCATCATCGCCATCCTGTTGATCATTTTCGGCAGCTATTACGCCTATCTGACGTCCCGGCTGCCCACACGAAATCTACCCAACACCCTGGGAATCGATTTTATGCCATGGCTGCTGGTGGTGTGTCTATTCATTTTGTCCATTCTGCTGCTGCTCAATACCGTTTTAGGAAAACCACGGGAACGCTTTGACCCGAAAATTTCATTAAAGGAAGGCCTCGGCATTATCTTCCTGACGGTATTTGTGTATGCGTATGTCCAGGTTATGTACCTGTTCGGATTCGTGTGGGTGACTCCCTTTTTCATGGCGGTTTTAATGGTCATGACCGGATCCCGAAAATGGAAAGAAATTGTTGTCTTAGCGATTGCATCACCGATGGTTATCTATGTTTTTTTTCAAAAGATCTTTCAGGTGATTTTACCCGGCGGAATATTTTTCTAAAGAGGAGCTTCCATGGAAGGAACGGTGTTGACAGCTTTATATGAAGTGCTTCAGCCGCACAATATTTTTGCTTCCATGGTGGGAGTATTTTTCGGGCTGTTTATCGGTTCCACCCCCGGCCTTACCATCTCCCTG
>Ga0180009_10003353_pt1 | contig 18255 bp, 15 predicted proteins | sample OS_PC_MetaG_FD_123537 | JGI IMG/M metagenome (GOLD analysis project Ga0180009, IMG submission 123537) | Groundwater microbial communities from the Aspo Hard Rock Laboratory (HRL) deep subsurface site, Sweden - OS_PC_MetaG | ecosystem: Environmental > Aquatic > Deep subsurface > Groundwater... | reverse complement strand
GTAGTAAACAGCATTTAGCATACCGAGAAATGAAACTCCGCAGAAATCCAAGCGTCTACTCCAAAAAAGTTGACGGCAAGTGGCTGATTCTCGAACCCGATAAACAGCACATCCGGGAGTTAAACGAGACTGCCGATTTTGTTTGGGGGGCAACACAAAAACCCATCGAAGTTTCAACGATAATAAAGCGCCTTGCCAAGGCATACCTCCTTCCGCCGGAACAATGTAAAAAGGACGTCGAAGAATTTGTACGCCGATATTTGAGGGAAAAATTGCTTCTTCCTGCCTAGCGGTATCCACCGGCCACCCCTCTTTACCTCTGTTGCAATACCGATAAAATCCTCTTCTTCGACAATCCATGGATCCGGACGGACAACCGCGTCTCCTTTGGTTTGAAAAGTTATCTGTTTGCCGAAGTGATTGATCTTTATAATACGGTGGATAACAAGCGTACGATGAACAGGAGAAAAATACACTGCCATTTGTCGGCGCGAAACGCACGAAAGGAGCACCCGTTGTACGCGCACCTGCTCGCCCGACCGAATAGTTGGGCGCATGCTTGCTCCTCGCGCAGTTACAATAACCCCTGCTCCCGGAGGAAGTTGTCTGATAAAATAGAACCATCTGTCTTTTGTCGGCATAGAACACCGCCGCCATGTATTATACGACGAATGGTCTATGACATATATTACCCAACGCGCACATAACCCACGTTTACCAACGGTGTTAGGAGCTTATTGGAAAGGGGGTTTTATCGTCCTTCTTGCCGTTGTATTCGGTAAATCCGTGAGCCTCTTATGGAAGCTGTTGTTGGCACGAATTGGACCGCAAAGCTTGGGAACGGTTGAAATAGCACTCACTGTTTTTACCACGTTATCCTCTTTTTCACTTTTAGGCCTTCATACCGCGCTTATGCGGTTTGTTACCATACACACCGCAAAGAAAGCACACGGGCAAGCACAAGTCCTTTTGTGGGTTTCTCTTAAAATAGCCACGGCAATAGGGCTTCTTTTGGTAATGTTATTTCTGAAATATCCGCACATACTGCCGTCTCTCATCGATTCATCAGCCCCGCTTCTGGAAAGCCTGCTGCCGTATCTTTGGATCATTCCTCTTTTTGCAGCAAGCGAGCTTTTGTGGAGCTTTCTTGCGGCAACGAAACAGATGGCCTCATATGCTATCGCAAAATATGTTTTTCAGCCGGCATTCAGGCTCTTTTTCATTACTGCGGCAATGATAGTGGGTGTCGGAACCTCCGGCATATTGGTCCCGCACCTTGTTTATTCCGGCGTGGCATCATGTGTTCTATCCATTGCTCTTGTGATCAGGAGGGTAAACACAAGACCTTCCTCAACGTGCACGCCCACCATAAAACCATTTCTTCTTTTTGCGCTGCCTATGGGCGGATCCTTTATTGCGTTTGTTCTTTACGGCGCGCTTGATGTATTTCTTGTGGGGCGCTATTTAGGAATAGCGCAGGTAGGACTTCTTTCTGCTGTTTTTATTATATCGGGCATTCCCGACGCCATCTACGCTCCGCTTCTTAATATTTTTCAAACGTATCTGGGAAACACATACACCAACATAAGACAGGGCTTCTCTTTCACGGTTTCCAATTGCATGCTTTTTTTGGTGGTAGGCGCTATCACCGGAGCCTTTGTTTACCTCCTTCGTCAGGGAATTGTAACGTACTTTATGGGCCCGCCGTACCAAACTATAGTACCGCTTGTTGGCGCCTTTCTTCTTATAAAGATTCTCCAGGATGCCATCGTTCTCCCGCTTCGGCACTTTCTCGATTTTTACGGCTATGTGCATCACACTTTTGTTCTTATGCTTATTTCAACATTGGTCAAACTCATTGTTGGCATTCGTACAGTGCCTGCCGTGGGTTTAACCGGGGTTATACTCATGCAAACTGCCGGGATTATTGTTCACCTTGCGGGGTGTCTGCTGGTGACATGGATCGTCGTTCGCAGCCGCAAAAACTGAAGCGTCCATGTGATTTTCTATTGCTTCAATCTTGTGCTTCCAGCTGTTGACGTTCGCAATCTTGCGTTGTTGGCGCTGTTTTAGATAGGACCATCCTTGAGATTGTAGTAGACGGATATGCTTTGCAAAATCTGGTGCTGTTTTTCCCAAAAGCACATATGGCGAAAGCCTCTGAAGCTCTCTTATGGGAGTTGCAACAACCGGCACGCCGCACCAAAAAAACTCCATAATCTTCATGGGATAGCAATACTGATTAAATACACGGGAAAGGTCGTAGGGAATTATGGCCGCATGAAACGAGCGTACAACTCCCTGCATCTTTGTTTTGGGAAGCTCGCCGACGTATCGAACGTTTGAATAAGAAAAAAGCTTAGTAAGACTATCGTAAATTGGGCCCTCGTTCGGCACAAGCCCAACTTGCACCGGACCCGCAAACACAAATTGTACACCTGGTAATAACGCGACAAGCCTAAAAAGGAGAGGGAAATCAAGTCTGTAGTTTATCCCCCCTATATATCCCACGGTAAATAATTCTGATTGTTTGACGCGCTTTGAGGGTGTACCGAATTCCTCACTGGCAAAACCAAGGGGTACAACGTGGATATTTTTCCTTGTTTTTCTGTGAATTTCCGCAAGCGTCTGCGAATTGCACACAATAATGCTTGCCTTTTTGAGAAGAAATTTTTCCGGCCGGCTCCATGAAAACCCAAGGTCTTTGTAATAATCAATGCAGTCATACAAAGAGACATATCCCAAAAACACCAAATACAATGGAACCATATGAAACGGTTCGAAAAACCAAAATATCTTCCTTTTACCCCGATGAATAACGCCGATAATAAAACGCAAAACCAGAGCGTTTAGGAAATGGTTTGCGGTTTTAATCGGCATAAACCGCTGGCCGGGAATAAGAAAAAAAGGGTGAATGAGAACGCTTTGGAAGCGTCTCTCAATCAGTCGAACTCTTCCCTTGTTTTTTATTGCGCCTCTCCAAGAAACCGGCTCGCCCAAGGCAAGTCCGTACACCACGTTGGATTTTCCCAACAGTCGTAAGGTTTGTGTTGTATAATCACACCCGTCAGACAACTTTGCGTTAAATGCTATTACAATAACGCGCCCGGATATCATATTGTTAAATCCTCAGAAATATAGCGGAATATATAAATCTATCCTGCCTGATCATCATACAAGACTGACTCGACAGCAAAATGAGACGATGTTTTCAGGTTAAATATAAGATCTTGAAATTCGCTATAGACCACAAGATTTTCTATATTGTTTTTTCCCATTCTGCTTATAATCCCGTTAAGGTTGTCTCCATCGGGAATTACTGATGCGATATAGACCGCATTCCTTACTTTTCCGTCAAACAAAAAAAGCGGGTAGTCTTGGGCGTCCTGCGGTCCAACAAGAAGAAAAGATGTTGGGGTTTCTAGATTGCTTAGAAATGCAAAGTAGGGAGAAAGGCGATCGTGCATTGTTTGATTTACAAGTTCTTGTGGCCTGGAGTTGTTCCTGTCATGTTGTTGTCCGTAAAATAGTACATATGCGGCTACAACAAATAACACCCACATAATTCCTATACCGGCCAATGTTCTGCCAAGCGTTTTTTTCCATGCATCTATGAAAATCGGAAAAAATGCGCAAAATAATCCATATACAGAGAGAAGGTGTCTATATGGAATGCTTGAGTGTTCAGCCCACCTGATTTCAAAGATTATAATCATAAAGGAAGCCATAAACAGTAAAAATATTTTTCGAAAACGTGAGATGCTGGGCTTTGTGTTTTTCTTAAATAACATACCAATCGCAATTATTATGGAGCTCAACCACAAAACTCCTCCTAACCCGAACCTATTATTGGGCCATTGAAGACGGTAATTATACTGGCCCACCCAATTGCCTCTCCGCTCCTCCACGGAGAGGGGATAGGTCACGCCAATATTTATTGCGATATCACCAATCGCTGTTTCTATTGAATTTGCCACTTGCTTAGAAAATACGGGTGGGTCAATAAATATGAACGGCATTCTTTTGATATAAGTTGCGATCTGCTGTAATGATTTATCTGGCTGGTGTACTATCCGAAAATCTGGTGGACCAAAAGGGTGCTTGTAAAGCACAATGTTCTGAATCATAAAATGAACGTATCCTGTTAAAACAAGGCCTACCGTCAAGCCGAAAATAAAACCAAGGATGTTCCTCTTTTTTCTCGGCAATATCGATATATACAATACGCCTGGGATAATGAACGCAAACCCTGTAGGTTTTATAAATATTGCAACAGCCAAACACAAACCCATAAAGACCACATAAAGGTGGTTTTGACTGTCATGTTGTGTTAGCCTAATCATAAAATATGCATAGGAGATGATGGCGAGAGTTAACCATGATTCTTGCACTAGCGTCTGTGAAAAATATAAATGTATTATCGGAGTTACAGCAAAAAGCAGTGCAGTAAAAATACGGGTTGAAAACGAAGCATGAAACTTTCTAGTAAAAAACAGTAATGACAACAAAATCAGTGGGTATCCCGTCCAGTAGAATATGCTCGTGATCTTTTCCTCAATAGAAAAAATTTGGGGCCATAAGAATAATTCTCCTGTTCCCATAGCTAATAAATTTTGTCTGGGGTTGTGTGTCTGGTATCGAAACACACTTTTGTTTTGCAGCCAGTACAAAGGGGCCGATCCCCTATACATCTTGTCATCAAAATCGTTGATAGGGGTATGTAATCTAACAATAAAAGACAACACAATCATTACGACCAACGAAAACAGTAATACAACGTCGAGGCTGTCCCTGCTTTTTATTGTTTGAAGGCTTTTTTGTAACTTATTCTTTAACAAGGCGGCTGAGGTCAGGCTCTTCCCGCCAAAAAAGAAAATTGAGATTATAAACAGTATCCACTGAAAAACCAATAAATTAACGTTCTGTAGTGCAGAAAAACATGACAGCACCGAAAAAACAAGACCCATATATAAAAACATCATGGGAATAAAAACAAAAAGGGCGTCGGTTGCTGACGGCACAAGCGCGAAAAGCGGCATTCCAATCGTAATAATAGACAATATTATGCTAGAGGAGAAAGCTATGATATTTACCATATTTTTTATTTATCGCTGTAATGTTTTCTTTGATACAAAATAATTCGCATATTCCGCACAACAAACCACAACGCTTTGGGGTAAACCAGCAAGTGTCTTTTATATAAAGTCATTCCAAATATATAAAGTTGTCCCAACAGAAGAGGCGGAATATTGATGATTATCTTTATTAAAGGCCAATGTAGAAGAACAACAAGCAGCCAATTGCGATAGCTGTGATACAACTGAAAATAGCTTCCGCGCCCAGCTGTTTGCGAACCCAGGTGCGTAACCAGAGGCTCGTTGGAAATATATATTTTGCCGCCGTCTTTATGAATACGCAATGATAGCTCAAGATCCTCGGAGTACGCAAAAAACAACGGATTAAATACATACCCATGCTTTTTCAGTTCTTTTTTTACGCGGTTTTTATATAATAAAACGCAAGTTCCTGAAAATATTGAAGCGTCTTTCGGGATGGCGTCCCTGCGTCTGGGTAATGCAACGCCTGTTTTATTATAATTAAGCCCAACGCTTTCAATCTCGCCTCCGGGTGCAATAATTTTACAGGATACGACATCGTACCTGTCCGACCCAAGCTTCGACAAAAGAGAGACGAAAAAGCCCTTGTGTACACACGCATCATCGTTAAGAACGAAATACCAATCTGGATCTCTGCGTGCTCTTTCGTAGACTATCCCGTCGTTGACTGCGGGCGCAAACCCTTTGTTCACATGAGAAACAAGCGCTTCTGCGGCAATGTGTGTTTTTCTGTGGATATCGTTGGCTATGGTTTCTGCAGATACACGAATTGGGACATCATTTGCGATAACCGTCACCCAATAAGATATGTCAGCTGTTGCTGCTTGTTTGATTGAGCAAATGGCACGAAACAGCGCCTTCGGGTGTTTCATGTAGACAGTGGGAATAATGACCGATATGGTGATCATAATGCGGTGCTCATTATAACCCAAAAATCATTTTTGATTGTGTTTATTTTTCAGAATGGTAAAGGCATTTTGTTGTAGACATTATTTTTTACAACAAATGTGTCCCGCGCCTGATCTTGATACAACGAGCGTTCGTCATGAACCACTTCACGCGCAGTATGATCCCCAGGATAATTATGAGCAAGAACCACCAAAACTGTTGTTTAAACATATAAATCGAACATGTCGTTAAAACGAGGCATTATTCGCCCCACAGCCTGCTGGCTCCCACGGCAGTAATCAACAAGAGCATCTCTTTAATCATAAATGCCGGTCGATTTCTGCATATTTTTCTTAAATGTTTTGCCGCTTGTCAAAACCGGCCCAGTATTTATGCATTTTAAAGGGATTACAGAAGCCGCAAAACGAATACTGCTTCCCGCTTGAACCACCGATTTGACTGCTCTCGCAAGGCAACCGTCATCCGGATCGCGCATTGCCGGAATAATGGCGATAATTTTCATTGGTTGCAAAAAACTCTTGCATCTGCCCAATCGGCGTGTTGGTATTGCGTGGTGTCTGGATCGGAAGATACCACTTGTAGTATGAGGTTTCGATTTCCGGAAATATCGACAGAAATTGGCAGAGGCATAAAGGACATTGTGACAATCCCGCTATCATAAAGCCTCTGGCCGTCTCCATAAACACGGAAGATTGCGCCGGTCTTCTTGTCCTCTACCTCGTCGTCTATTCCGACAACAGCATGAAATAACCTGCATTTATCTCCCAACCGGTAAAGAATGTTTGAATACGAATGTACGCCAAGCCCCTTATTAAACTCTTGGCCCCTTATGGAAAGCGTGCTGCCGTCTCCGCTATCCGTTTCGCCGTTGGACATATCCTTCTCTACTGGACCATGACCGTTTTCTGCATATATCCACTCCTGATCCGAAAGAAATCCGTCACTGGTTGTGTGGAGTGGAGGGAGCTGCGTTGTTTTGCCTTTGTTCGTAATAAGGCCATACACCTTCAACAATAAAACGCCGTGCGCCGGCACCTCTCTGGAAAATTTTTTTTGTGAAAATCCCAACCACTTATGCTCCCAAACATCGCGAATCAATACCGGCGCAAGATACCCGATGTCACTCCACTTTACGGTTATTATCGAAGGATAATTCCCGCGATTAAATAAAGCAACTGCATTAGCGCCGCTTTGTGCTAATTTTTTTGTCCAAACTTCCTGATCTTGAGATTTTTGGATTTGTTTGCCTTGACTCTCTGTGGCATCTTGGTCTATTTCAATTGCTTCCTGATTTGTAAGAATTTCGCGGGTTGTGTCTGTCATTGTACGAATATCATTTCCTGCAATCAGTGGGGCTCCCATCATCGCCCACATACTGAGGTGTGACTTTTGTTCTTCAGCCGTTAAGTTGCCAACGCCCACAACCAACATGTCTGGGTCGTTTCGATGGTTTTGATCGGCATACCGTGCGAGCGGCTCATTGACATCAATAATTGAAGCAATACTTTCCCAGGAATCCCTGATGTCATTGTTTACGCGCCACATTTGTGATATGGCCCTTCCCCATAACCATGGCCTTTCTTTTCCTAAGTTTGGCATAGCGATACTAAATACCACAGGACGGGATGATTTGCTTATTAAACCCCGCCATAAATCATACTGCACGAGGGCGTCAAGGTCGTCCACGCCGCACCAATCTACCTTAATAAAATCAACTCCCCATTCGGTATAACGGTCGATGTCTTTTTCTTCGTGGCCAAAACTGCCGGGTCTTCCTTCACAAGTTAAGACTCCTGCGCTTGTATATATACCAAACTTCAATCCTTTCGCGTGAATATAATCTCCGAGAGCTTTCATGCCGCTTGGAAATTTCTTTGGATCAGCCACAATAGTTTCCCATGAATTTCTTTCGATCTGCCAACAATCGTCAAGCACAATATACGCATAGCCCGCTTCTTTCATGCCTGTCGTTACCAGAGCATCCGCCGTTTCTTTAATCAACCGTTCGTTCACTTCGTCATTGCAACGAAATCTGTTCCACCCGTTCCACCCCATGAGGGGTGTTGATCCCAAATTACGCATTGTAACGGTTGAAGGCGGGCTACAAATAAGAAGCGACGGCACGACGACAACACCAATTATTGTTAAGACAAAAACCAAAATTTTTGTTTTTTTACTTGCTTTTTTCATCAATCAACGATTGTATATTTTTCTCAAACAGATGCTTTGTAAATTTCTTCGCCTGATTAACAATAGCTCGGGAAAAGAACCGTGTTTTGGTAAATCGAACCATTGCCTGTATTAACGATTGTTCTGTAAATACGGCAAAAAACACCCCTGTTTTTCCGTCAACTATGCTCTCCTTAAGCGCTCCGGAGTCATACGCAATCACCGGCACCCCATGTGCCATCGCTTCAACGGGTACAATCCCAAAATCCTCCTCAATTGAGGGATAAATCAACGCTTTTGCTCCTGCATAAACATCGTGCATCCTCTCGTCCGGAACCCAACCTTTAAACCGTATTGTGGGCCCTGCAATAGAACGCAAATATTCCCCTTGGGATCCAGCGCCAACTATCATAAGCGGTTCTTTGAGTTTGTTACATGTCCGTATTGCCAGGTCAATACCCTTTTGCTTAGAAAGTCTTGAAACACACAAAAAATATTTCGGGTTCCTCTTGGGAATCTTTTTGGGGATATCTACAGGCGGATAGACAACCGTACTCTCCCGCCGGTAATACTTTTTTATCCTTGTCTGTACGGTTTTTGAGTTTGCAACCAGAACGTCCGGTCGCTGTGCTCCTATAAAATCCCGCACCCTTAGCCAAGATAGCAGGGGAGAAAGAAGAATTTTCACAAACGGGTGCCTAAGCGCTCTGGTTTCGTTATATTCCGCGTAGAGGTACCTCGGAGGAGTATGAACGTAGGAAACGTGAAGCGCCTCCGGCCCCGTAATCACCGACTTTGAGGAAAATGAGTGGGATGATGACAGTACGAGATCATATTCGGTTAAATCCAATTGCTCCCAATATACATACAAAAACGGCTTAAGCAATATTGATGCGGAATGAATAAGCGGTATGTAATTAAACAATGAAGAAATAATTTTCCCCTTTGTCGTGGCTTCCAATGTGTTCCTCCATTTGCTGGCAAGCAATGGTATATATACGTCTGCCCTCGGGTAAAGTTTTAAAAGCGACAAAAGCACCCGCTCCGCCCCGCCAAATTCAATAAACACATCATGAACAACGGCAACTTTCATAGATGATTTAATATTCCCCGTAAGAAGAAAAATGTCACCATTCCCTGAGCGCCGTATCCGTTGTCGGTAATTCCATAAAGAATCCACGCCCAGGAAGATAGAGCAAATAATAAATATTGGCGTTTTCTTTCCGCCTGTTTTATCCCAATCAGCCGGAGAAAATCTGTTTTTACAAAATACAAAAGCAGTGCGACAAACGATATGAACCCCAATAGCCCTGTGTCCGAAAGTTTTTCAAAAAACAGGTTGTGAACCCCAATGCCGATGTCCGATCTTACCGTATAATTGCGTGCTCCTCTATCATAATATCTGCGCAAAGGAAATTCGCTTACGTCATTATATGTATTGGGACCGGTACCAACGATCGGGTGGGATTTGAAGTTTTTTAAAGCCGTGTCCCAGTAGGTAAAACGCAGGTCGATAGTTTCAAGGTCGCGCTCAACGCGGGGACGAAAAAAACGATCCTCAAGATTAAACCCAAAATAACGTTGTGATGTATACATCCCAAACCAAACAATCGGCAGGGAAACCAATAAGACTATGGCCGCTGTTTTGCGGGGCATGAGCCATAAAACAAAAATCAGTTCAATAAAAATCACGATTGCGTCAATCCTGTTGTTGCTCATTACCGCAGTTAATACCCCCACAAAAATCACAAGCGATGAAAACAGCTTTTGGATAATGGATGCCCTATTTTTTACCAGAAAGAGCGCACACAGCGGCACGAGCATAATATATGGGCCAAGACTGGCATATTTGCCGTAATAACGAAGCTCGCTTAAGAGATAATTTGCCCGGTGTTCCAAAAAAAGAAAATAGTACAAAGGGTCGACTTCGTACCGAAACAGTAAAGAAAAAAATGTAAATGTAAATGTGGCGATTACCAAAACCGCTGATAGCGCAAGGAACAGCATCAAATATCCGCGTGGCAGCCGAATTTTTGAAAACGCAAAAACAATCGCCGCCGACATGAACGGGTACCACAGATATAATAGGGAGGCTTCCGGAACCTGCGAAAATAACGTGGAAATTCCTATGGCCAGCACAAATCCCATCATAAGATAATTCTGCTTGTGCAAGCGCGTTCTGACGGAAGGGAGGGGTAAAAAGATTAAACACCCGGCAAGAAGCAAAAAAAGGCCCTTAAGAATTCCGTGGGTTGCTTTCGGTCCGGAGATAGGCCATCTCATTGATTCGAGATATCCAAGAAGAAACATAATCAAAAGAATAGACAAAACAATCGTCTGCGCGCGGAACGATACGCGCTTAAATGTTCGCGAGCGCCTTATTTTCTTATATAATAGACGGGCGATAGTTTTTGTTTTTTGTGTAATCGGGGATTTCATATGGGGAAACCCATGTTTATACATCCCACATTCTACGGTAGCCAAATGGAACAATCAAGCCAAAATTAATATGTTATTTCATGCTTTGTTTATTTCGCCTCATCTTGACGATGCAGTATTGTCTGCCGGAGGCGAAGTTGCGCGGTTGACACACGATGGCAAAAGCGCTTGCATTGTCACTGTATTTACCCGGGCTGCCGCCCCTGTCACTCGGGATGCTCATGGTTTTATTGAGGAATCCAATGAAGAAAACGCCGAGCTGTTGTTTTCCAAGCGCCGCTTAGAAGATCGAAAAGCCGCAGGGGTCTTGGGCGCACACCACGTCCACATGGGATTTATTGATGCTTTGTTTAGAACCCTGCCTAATAAAAGCGAGCCTCTTTATCCCGCGTATAAACAAGTTTTTTCAGGCAACATATCTTTGAACGACCGATTGCTTTGCGAACAAATACGGGTCGGGCTTCAAAAAATAAAAAACAGACAGACAGACAAAAGAGTGCGTATTTATGCGCCGCTTGGGGTGGGCGGCCACGTAGATCACATTATCACTCACCTTTGTGTTCGTGAAATTTTTCCCAAACAAAGCATCTGGTGGGAAGATGTTCCTTATCGCACACACCCAATACAATTATTTAAACGATTAAGTGAGGCCTCGTGTTACAACGCAACCAACAAGCTAATCAAAAACACCCTGCAATATTCTAAACAAAAACTGAACGCCGTACGTTGTTATAAGAGTCAGATTGCCAAGCTGGAGTATTCCGGATTAAGTGACATAGATTATTATGCGGAGGCTTATTATACACACGTAAAATAAGAGCATTTGGTTGTATTGGACAACGGCCTAAGCGCAAGCTTTTCCTGCTGTTTCAGACCTATGACCATGAAGGTTCTCGTTCTTTATCAGGGCGTACAAAGCGGATCAAAAATAGCAACCGAGTCAATCGTGCGAGAACTGCGTGGTCTTTATCCAGAGTCGATTTTTATTGTATATCAGCAGTGTCCACAGGTTGCGGTGTCAGGCCCCCTCTCGTTTCTTAAATATTTATTATGGTCAATGTGGGATTTCCGGCGTGTTATAAACCAAAAGAGAAGCATTACGTGTGTTTATTCAACAATGTATACGGCAATTATTTCCCAGTGGTTATCAAAAAAACGTCAAATACCGTCTATTTTCCACGTCCATGGAGATCAGCGGTTTGGTCGAGAGCCCAACAACAACCTGTTGCGAACTGTTTATAGAATTTTCCTTGGACGCATTGTGATTCTTCTACAGAAACTTGCCGTGCACTTCGCGACCCGCGTCTGTTTCGTCTCGTCTACGGCTCAACATGAATTTCTTTCCCGTTACCACCTGCAAATACACACAGGAAAGTCTACAATTCTTCCAAACGGAGTGGATACTAAAAAATTTTTTCCGAGTTCCCGCGCACGGCCCCACGATAGACACAAGCCCACATTGCTGTATGTCGGCCGTATTGATGAAAAAAAGGGCATTCACCGCCTTATGCACTCTTTGGAATATCTCCGCGCCCTTTCCCCTCGCCTTGTTGTTGCTTATCCTTCATATTTTGACCGCCACTCTGCTTCTTATTTTTCCCGCCTTCAGGGGGTGGCGGAGCGTGTTGCAGGCGTAACTATATCGTTTGTTAAAAATCCCAAAAATCTTACCGCTCTTTATCATGGCGCACACTGCATCATTCTTCCTTCGACGCAGGAAATGGCACCTTTAGTTGTCTTGGAGGCGCTCGCGTGTGGAACCCCTCTCCTTTGTGCAAATGTCGGTGGAATTTCAACCATGCTTGGTCCGCTTGCCTTCTATTGTGTGTTGCCTTCAGATCGTCCTGTGGCAATTGCTGAAGCAATTAAAAAAACCCTGTCGTTTTCACCAAAATTACGCGCCAAGCTGCAAAGGGACGGGGTTATGATTGCCAGCAAATACAGTTGGCGGGCAACGGCAAAAAATTTATATGCGCTTATTGCCGAAATTACTCAACCCTGGTAATGTATCCGCTGACATTGGCACTTTCAAACGGAAACATTATGTAAAAACCAACCTTCACTGGCTGAAAGTAGGAAAAATAATGTCTTCCTTTTGAAACAGCTGTTTTAATCCTCAGTTTTAGCGTCATGTCTTTGCGCCGGGAATTGGGACCGACATATAAAACGCCGTCTTCCAGTGCTACCGGGGGAACTTCAGCCGGCTCTACTTGCTTTTCTAATATCTCCGCCATTGTCTGTCCGCCGTCGGTCTTCATTTTGTCCCCGACATTTACGGCATCCGCTAGCCACGGATATATTCCATAGTTTTTTATTGTAATCAATTTTTCTGATTCCTGCCTCTCCTCGTCAACCCCTTCAATCCACATGACGCTGGAGTTAATTTTCACATTATTTGGGGCAACATAGATAACGGACCCAACCTGTATGGGCTCTCGCCGAAATCGATACTGACCGGATGATTTTATTGCAGTTACGCGAAGTCGAGCCCGCATCCACAACATCTTTCTGTCTCCTACTTCAAACTTATTTGTTTTGACGACCTCTACAAGCACTTTCCCCAGTGAGTCAAGCTCTTTTGCCCCGGGTTGAATTGGGTCTGTAAGCCACTGTGGGGGGTCGGGGTTGTTCCACCACCACTCTCCTCCGGAAGCAAACAAATCAACCGTAATATAGGTGTCTTTTTGAAGCAAAACCTTTGCAACAAAAAAAAGCAACACAACAGACAAGGCAATGAAAAGGGGAACAAAAAGGTCATATTTCCCCAAGATCCTTCCCTTATTGTCGATAAGCTGACGTTTTCTGGCAAGACCTGTTGTTTTATTCATAAATATACTTGATTACTATATCATTTTTTCGACATACTTATCCACCTGTCTTTTATCAATTGCCTTATAACTGCAGATGCGAAAGTCGCATTTCCGATCATATATCGCACAAACAGCCTTTTCGGGTCTTGGTATAGTCGATACGCCCATTCCAGGCCGATATTTTGTGTCCATGGGGCGGGCTTTTTTTTATATCCTGTAATATAGTCAAACGCCGCACCTACTCCTATCAAAACCGACCGGACGTGCATGCTGTTTTCTATCATCCACTTTTCCTGATGCGGGCATCCGCTTCCCACAAAAACGATGTCCGGCTTGGAAAGCTGTATTTTTTTTATTACATCCCCCTCTGCTTTTGTGCTTAATGCACGCCACGGGGTGTCTTGGTTTCCCGCCAATATTAGCTTGGGAAACATTTTCTTTATTGATTTATACACCTTGAGAGACTGGTTGCTTCTGCCTCCTAAAATAAAAATTCTCCATGCGCGTTCCGCTGCTTCTCCGCAGACCCGAACCATCAGTTCTGGACCGTATACCCTTGTCTGTTTTTTATGTCCATATAAACGAAGCAGCCACACAAGCGGCATTCCATCTGGCAACACCATGGAAGATTTTTTTACTCCTCGGGCAAGACGAGCATCTTTAGGCACTCAATCAAAAGATGCGACGCTGAAACACAGATATATGCCGATCTTTTTTCTTGAATTTGTTTGCAAATATAACAGATCGTTCTGTCGTAATTTATTGCAGATATGGGGATCCCGAGAATTTCTTGTTTTTTTATTCTCATTGTGATATTGGACCAGGTTTTGTCACTGTGTTTTTTGCGGCTTATTTCTTTACTTATCATTATCGCCCTGTATTATATCCCGGGCAAGTGCGCCCGGCGGACCGAGTTGTCCGTTGTTAAATTGTTCAAGAGCCTGTTCGCAATGTTTGTTTGCATATTTATCCTTTTTACAGATGTCTAGAACGCTCTTTGCTCCGCCTGTGTCTCCTGTCCACACCATCAGGCTGGCTAGTTCTATGCTTGGGTGGCTCCACGAGGGTGAGGCCAGAACAGCTACCGACCAAAACGGCAGGGCATCGTTGTATCTGCCTTCGCGAACCGCCGCAAGCCCTGTTTGATATAAAGGCCTTGCCCATGATTCAGACAGTCCGCGTGCACCACGGCGAACAAGCTCTTGTGAAAGACTGGCCCACCTGTTGTCAATATATAAAAAACGAACATATTCCTGCCGGCACGCCGTGTTCATCGGATCTATATCTAGTACTTCTTTATACAACTGGTCTTTTGTATCCCCCTTTGAAATTCGAGCGGCCGCAACTATAACGCTTGCGTCTTTTTTGTGAAAAAAGAAAATTAGTTTTATTTGGGCACTTGTCGCTGTTTTATTGTATTTTTCATAATGTTCTAACAGGCCCAACGCGCGATCTGCATCATGGGGCGCAATCAAAAACGCGGCCTCGGCTCTTTTTGAAAAAACAAGGCTAACGGCGCAAGAGCTATAGTAGATACCTACAACAAAAAGGCAAATGAAGATTGTCCGCGATCGGCTTCGTGCGGGCCGCGCATCGGGTTTAACAACCGACCCCAAAAGCAGTCCCAGTGTTGACCAAAACAACACCCACACCACCAAAAAATTCATGTTAAATTCGTAGGCGCTATAGACAAGTGTCAGCCCCGCCCCAATCGCCAAGGGCGTTCCGTATCGGGCGTCCTGTCCGCTGCCTCCGGCCCCAAATCCGCGGACAATTTCCTTCCCGTGATGAAAGAGAAGAAAAAATAAGGGGAGAGCGCCCAAGATGCCAAGTTCCACAATGGTTTCAAGCGGGAAGCTATGGGCAAACCACGAATAGGAAAGCGGGGCGTTCTGGAGTCTTTTAGACTGCAGGTAAAATGTGCCCGGCCCGCTTCCGAAAGCTGGCCGCTCCTTTATGGCGGATATTGCCTGCGACCAATACCTAAGCCTCCCTTCATTAAGCGGCGGTGTTTTTAATATCTGTCTCCCTAGGTCGCCGTATCCAAACCAGCGCAGTCTCTGTTTTTGCTCCGCAGGAACAATCGCTATAAGCAGAAATGCCGCGCTTAGCCCAAAAAGCAGGACAGAGGCGGCGAGGAAAGTCGGGGAGCGCGATGCCTTTATGTGTCCCCTGCGGACAGATTCAAACAAAAAAAAGGCCGCAATCAAAATCCATGCGCCGCGCGCAAACGTAAAACCCAACGCTGCAACAAAGGCCACAAACACAATAATCGTCTTCGGCGAGGGGCTGTCTCTGTACCAATAAATTATTAAGGGGGCGATGAAAACCAAGAGGTCGGCCAGATGATTGTGTCCGTAGTTTCCATAGAGAAGATTCATAAGCGGCAGGCCCCCGGCAAGAGATGGAAAAATCGCGTACGCTGCCGCCACAAGCGCGGCAAGCCCGACAAACACAACCGCACCGACAGCAAAAACGCGGAGGGTCTTGGGGGAGGAAAGCGAGTAAAAAAGATGGTATGCCAAATACCCCATGCTCAACCGCACAATGCTGGAAATCGAATACCCGATGCTGTCGGAAAATAGTGTAGAAATCGCGTATGCGGTAAATACCGCCGCCCACAGGAGTTGGGCAACCGCCGGAATGGGCCTGATTTTTTTCTTTTGGTAGAGCGCCACAATCCAGAGAGACAACATTCCTCCTGCAAAGAACGTGTCTGCCGCTGCCTGCTTTCCATCTCCCAAAAACAGCGCCGCAAAAAGCAGCAAAAAAAATGCAAAAAAAATAATATTGGTTTTGAAAAATTCCGCTGTCAGTTCTTTTTGATGTCTAAACCACATAATCTTTACAAAAACATGTTCGCCCATATTTCCATTGCTTCTTTAAGCTTGTTAAAGTATCTTTTGTTTGGGAGACGGATGTTTATTGCAAGTTCTAAATAGCAGTCGGCCGGTGTTTTTTTTGTCAGCCTTACCTCATCGGCCCTCTTCCACAACCACTCATTGATGGCTATTCCCTTTTTTTCCTTTAGTAAATTTTTGTGCGGGTCAGAGGCCTTTTTGTGCTCCACAAACGGCGATCCGCTTACAGCGGAAAGGCCTAAGTGATCTATAATTTTTTTGGCAAAAATTCCTGCCCAAATATCGTCAAACCTGTCATATCCCCACGGGCGCCCCTCTGGGTCTTTTCCCATCAGAGGAAAATACATGATGGGAGCTGCTTCTTTTGCAAACGCCAAATTCATAGAGCAAAGGGGGAAGTATGCGCCGGACGGAATCACCTGGAGGACCGGGGGGTATAACGGAAGATTTATATGAGGATGTTGCAATTGTGTTTGCGCATCAAGATCAATACTGTTGGTCCACAAACCGTGACTTATAACAACCTTTTTTTCTTTGCGGATGGAGTAGGGGATTCCGCGCGTGTAGAGAAAGTCCGGATCCGGATACGTAGGCACCCACCGCCCCGGCACGGCCATGGAAAGATTGCGCAGGTGATTATATATAAACCCATCGCCCGTCGGAAAACAATCGTCATCCAGGGTAACTATAATATCGGCGCCCATTGTGACCGCCTTCCAAAACCCATATGAGCGGATTCCTGCGTTGTGTCGTGAAAAAATCCACTCTTTTTTCCCAAAATCTTTTTTTATGTCCCGCCAGTCATAATGCAGAACTTCTTTTGCCGCTCCGCAGGGCGTTTCTATCTGCTTGTCCTTGTGATCTTCAACAATAAGTAAAGAACAGTCAGAAAATTCTTTTTTCCACGAAGACAAAAATGCAAGGCTTCTAATGGTGGGAATAACGACAAAAACGTTTGTATCCATCCCACAAAATGTATCATATGTTTGTCAAAAAAAACACCCCTTGACTTCTGTTGGCGAGTCTTTTACCATGTGGACAACTTATCCACACCTCGCTTGCCCCGTATTTACTTATATGGATCTGGAAAAACTTTGGAAATCGGTTTTGGCAGAGCTTGAACTCTCGGTCTCTAAGGCTACGTTTCAAACTCATTTTGCAAGCGCTCATCTCGTGTCCTTTTCGGAGGGCGTTGCCACAATCGGATTTGCAAATCCGCTTATGCGAACCCTCGTGGAAACCAGATACTATTCTCTGGTAAAAAGCGTCTTTGACCACCAGGCCAGGGGCGACGTCAGTCTTGTGTTTGTGGTTGTTCCCAAAAAAGACTCGCTTTCCGCTCGGGCCGGCCCCCTGTTTGCTCCGACCCCACAGCCGTCGGTGGACTCTGCTGTGCTCGCCAGAAGGCTTCACATAAACCCGTCGTGCACCTTTGACGGCTTTGCGGTTTCCACGTCCAACCAAATGGCGTATGCTGCTGCTACTGCCGTTGCGAAAAGCCCGGGCACGGCCTACAACCCTCTTTTTCTCTATGGCGGAGTGGGGGTGGGGAAAACCCACCTCATGTATGCTGTTGCTAATTCTATTTTAGAAAAAAAGCCTTCGGCCAGAGTCGTTTATTGTATGGGCGAAGAGTTCCTCAATGAAATCGTTGAGGCTATTCAAACCAAATCAGCGCGTCAGTTTAAACAAAAATATCGAAGCGCCCAGCTTCTTCTTGTCGATGACGTGCAGTTTATTGCGGGTAAAACCACGGCGCAGGAAGAATTCTTTCACACATTTAATGCTGTACACAGGGAGGGGGGACAAATCATTTTGACAAGCGACAGGCCCCCGTCGGAAATCTCTAAATTGGAAGACCGGCTGCGCTCCCGGTTTGAGGGCGGGCTTACGGTGGATATTTCTCCTCCGGACTTTGAGCTTCGGGCGGCCATCGTGAACATTAAGTCT
>Ga0180009_10003352_pt1 | contig 18256 bp, 13 predicted proteins | sample OS_PC_MetaG_FD_123537 | JGI IMG/M metagenome (GOLD analysis project Ga0180009, IMG submission 123537) | Groundwater microbial communities from the Aspo Hard Rock Laboratory (HRL) deep subsurface site, Sweden - OS_PC_MetaG | ecosystem: Environmental > Aquatic > Deep subsurface > Groundwater... | reverse complement strand
TCGCGAGCGATCCCGATTCGATCGGGAGAGCGTGGCGATCTGGCGGCAAATGAACCGAGATTGCCGCGGTCGCTGGCGCTCCCTCGCAATGACAGTTATAGTGCGCAAGTGCGAAACTCGTAATCTTAAAACGCTGTTTGACAATTTTGATAAAGCTATCTTTAGTTTCCTGTCTACAGATTTCGCGCTTGTTGTTATTGCGAGCGAATGCGAAGCAATCTCGTTTTTAGATTGCTTCGTCGCTGTTGGCTCCTCGCAATGACAATTAGACTAATCAACGTTAACTGCGAAACTTGTGCTGTCGAAGTATTTCCTGGCTATCGTTGCCAAAACCGGGCCTGAGGTTTATCAGCGCGATTAAATCGATTTTATTATTCTTTAAATCTATCCCCCCGCCCCAAATATCCTGCTGTCTTCCGCTTTCAAGAAGAATTTTCTCTCCGTCGGCATGCCACTGGCCGCCGATAACCATCTCTCCTGTGGTAATATTGACTACTACTTTAATATAGCCGCCGTAATCTTTTTTTGCCTTCTTAATATCTTCAGGAGTTACCCGGTCAGCCACTTTAACTGCGGTCATCACCAGATTTTACCACCTATTTTAAGCCAGATGTTTGTTCGCTTCAACATAAGCAGAAGCATATTCTAAGATAGAGTGGCCTTCTTTTAGAAGAGACCTTAGTTGCTCTAACCTATCAACTCTAAGTGTTGGGAAAGCCTCCCTCAAACGCTCATAAACCCCCAGCTCAAGAGTGTGGGCTCTTGCCTCTCTTAAAGCCGATACGGCTAAATCACTAACGCCAACCGTTAAAACTTGGTTTTCATTAAAGTCTCTTGAATGTTGATATTCATGGACCAAAGCTAAAACTCTTTCCTCCACCCCAAGGTCTGGGAAATTTTTGGTTGGTGAAAGCAATTGGTAAGTCTTGCCATTAGAGCCCTCTTTAGTGTAAACGGCAACCACTCCCTCTTACTGATCTTTATATTGAGAACTCAGGAGAAGCGGAGGCAGAGAAGGAAACTTATCCCTCTCATAAGGATACTTAGCCAACTTAAGCGACTGGTAATAATAAGCGGCAATATCCTCCAGACCCTCGATGTTAAAATTTCTTCCGAGATGCACCATTTGCGCTACCGTTCCGGCAAGGCTTTTGGCAATTTCAACCCTGTCTTTACTTTCTATACTTTTCAAATCAACAAACTCCTCCACTTTTGAGGCTACCTGAACTGGTGACAAAGTGTCTATTTCCTGTCTGGCCACTTTAACCGCTTCATTTATTTGACCACATCTTTCCTTTTGTAAGTCGGTTCCTGAGAATGGCTGTAAGATTACTGGTTTGGTAAATTGACCCATTTCCCCGCCAGAGAATTCATTCATTTTTATTTACAGAGCCTTCTTTAATAAAATAGGGCTTAAAAAGCCCCTGAACCGCCCAGACCAGCAACAGCACCCAGGGGTAAAAAAAGGAGTTGTTGAAAAACGAGTGGACGATGATCGGAAAAATAAGCCATAAGGGCCGGAGGCCGACAACCCAAAACAAAAAGGCGATCAAACCAATCGCTCCGGCAGTGGCCCAGACCAGCAAAAAACTATTGTCCGCCTTATTATTTCCGGAACTGGCTAATTGATAATTGTTAAATCCCACCCCGACTAAAGGATTCTCTCTAATCACCTGCCAACTTTGCTGCCAGTTTTCAAATCTGGCGTAAGTGGAAACAGTCCGCATCAAATTGCCGCCCTCCCCTGCCGGCCTTGGCAAGACAAAAAAGATTATCACCGAAATCATTAACCAAAGAGCAAACTTTCCGGCGATCAGTCCTTTGCTGAAAATATTGGCGAAGGAAGAAAACAAACCTTTAAAGTTTTTAACAAAAAGATAATAAAAAGCCCAACCAAAAAGCAGGACTAACCAAGAAAGCCAACTGCTCCTTGAGTAAGTAAAGGCTAAGGTAATCAGCAAAAATAGTTTTTTGAAAAAGGTCGGTCTTTTCCTTAAAAATTCCAACCCTAAACCAAAAACTAAAATAATGCCCATGAAATTCGGATCCAAAAAAGTCCCGGTAAGCCGGAAATAATGGTCATCCCAGCCCAAATATTTTAAATGAGTTAAATCAGACCAAAAAAAGTATTGAATCCAGCCGAAAATGGCAGTCCAAAAAATGCTGCCCCGCAAAAGCTTATTCACCTGTCCGGCCTTTGCCTCACCGCTGTCAACCAAGACCCAAATCACAAAATAAACACCGGAGAGAAGTACAAAGCGAATCAAATAAGCCAAACCCAACAGGCTCGGCCCGAAACCCCATTTTAATAAGGCAATCAGCCAGCTTAAAAAGGCAACCACGGCAAAAATACCAAACCGGTTCACGATCCCGGATCGTTTCAGATCTTCGAGCCAGGATCGCTTTTTAACCAACAGCCAAACCCAAAGCAAAATTAAAACCAAATCGTGGAGATAAATGCTAACTCCGCCAATTCCCAAAGGCAGTTTCTCAAGTTGGCCAAAGGGAAAAAAAAGAAAAAGCAAAAATAATAATATCCTGCCCCAGTTCGCCATTATTAATTCTAACATTTTCGAGAAGAAGAATTGCTTTCTCCTGCTTTCGGTTCCGATCGACCGTCTTTGACTTTTACATCTTAAATTTTCTATATTATTATCAATGAGGTTTTGGAAATACTTTTCAGCGATTCTTTTCACCACACTTTTTTCTCTTTACCTATTTGTCTCCTGTCAGCTTAAACTATTAAACCAGAAAGGCTCCTGGGGCAGGGAAAATTTAACTGGCCAATTTGTCTCCTCGGAAAATAAAGCTCTTTTTAACGGCCGGGTAATAAAACCGGCGCCGCTCTTGGCAGAAAAAGAGTCTGTCCTGAAAGTTTTGGGGGGAAACAATCAACCAAAAAGGATCGAGATTGACTTAAATAGTCAAAGGCTTTACGCCTACGAAGGCGGCCGCCAGGTTTTTAATTTTTTAATTTCCTCGGGAAAATGGGGCAGAACTCCGATAGGATCTTTCCAGATCTGGATCAAGCTCCGCTACACTAAAATGGAGGGCGGTTCAAAAGTATTAAACACTTATTATTATTTACCCAACGTTCCTTACGTTATGTTTTTTTACAATGAACAAATTCCCAAGTGGCGCGGTTTTGGCATCCATGGCACTTACTGGCATAATAATTTCGGCCACACTATGTCTCACGGCTGTATTAATATGAAAACAGAAGAAGCGGCTCTGCTTTATTACTGGGCCAATCCGGAATTAAAAGGCAGATCAAGCATTTTGGCCAGCAAAGATAATCCGGGAACCCAAATAATCATCTATGGCAAGGCGCCGGCAAATTGAAGCTCCGAAGGAGGATTAATCCTCCTTCGCTAAGACCTGCCTGCCCCGTACCGCCTGGTACAGGGCCTGCCGGTCCGCCCGCTTCGACCGCTCAGCGAGATGAGCACAGGCAGGTTCCCCTTTGGGAAGGTAAAGTGCCAATGATTAGGGGATTCTTCGCTACGCTCAGAATGACGAGGAACGAGAGGATTCTTCTCCGTTCGACAAGCTCAGGATTATGAACCCTCTCCGCTCGCAGGACTCACTCGAAAAATAAAAGGTCAAATGGCTAAATTGCTTGGTGGTTCAGAGTAACACCCCCGGAGTGTCTAACCCGCCTGCCGGTTTGCCTGCCTGTGGCGGGCAGGCAGGAGCAGTATGAATAGCGTGATCCTGAGCTTATCAGTTTCGTGCTTTCTGTCATCACCAGCGATCCCGATCCAATCGGGAGAGCGTGGCGATCTGGCGGCAAACGAATTGAGATTGCCGCGGTCGCTGTCGCTCCCTCGCAATGACAGTTATGTTAATGGCAAATAGAGAAAGCGTGATTAATGACCAATGAAAAATGGCCAAATAATTACAGTTGGTCCTCGTAGCGGTTACTTAAAGTGTTCAAGAAGAAAACTAAGTCCTGAGTGTCAACTCTTTTATTGAAATTAAGGTCCTGCTGAATTCCGGAACCCTGCTGGCCGATAGCAGATTTTAATTGAGAAAAGTCAATGCTGTCAACGACTCCGTCGCCGTTGATATCACCCGGTTCAAGCTCTACTCCGGTCCAGTTGAAATAGTTTTCCCCGCTATGCAAAGTAATGTTTTCCTCTCCTAACCAGCAATGACCCTCCTGGTTGTTTTCACAAAATCTTCTGGCTAAATGAACCGGCCCTTTAATTAAAACCACATAGTCCCCAGACGTTACTGGCTGAGTTAGAGCTACGCTACCTCTACCCACTGCTTGTGAATCAAAATTAACCAAAACATTGTCAAAAGTCTCTTGATGAGCTCCACTCTTAACTACCACTCTAACTGCTAAATTGGGTACATCTTCAACCACAATTGTCTGACCCCCCACCTGGTAACTAGTGCCTCTCATTTTTATAGCAAAGTTAACTCTGGCTGCATCGAGTGGTATTACCGGCAGCTGGAGGTCGTAGTCTGCTCCCTCAGTTGCCTGACAATCAATTAGATTCTCCGCCAGAGTGGTCCAAATTGCCGAGTCGCCGTCACGATCAGGGTCACAGTCAAAGTCAATTCTTGTTCTCCCTTCTTGCCTAATACCAAAAACAACTCGGGCAACATCACCCACACCCTTATGGGTTGCGCTCGGATTTTGCGAGTAGGCATAAATCTTCAAGCTACCTGGCTCGGAAGAATTGTATTTGAGACTACCAAAAGAGCTGCCCACAGTCACCCCCCTTACCTCTATCATGATAGCGTCAAAAAGTAAAAATGCGTCCACCGCCATTGCTTTTCCACCATCGGTATCTATCATCACTGTGGTGACAAAATAATCAACTGTCGGGTCTATGTCTGATTCCAAAAACAGCCTTGCTTCAGCTGAAGGTTGGCCTGTTGGTGTTGGTCTAGTTGTCGGAGCAGGCTCGGTAGTCGGCGTCGGCTGACTGGTTGGAGTAGCGGTAACATCAGACCGGTAAATATCAATTTGACCTCCGGTCAAAATAACAGGAATTTGGTTGCCGTTACGGTCTAAGAATTTGGCATTCTCAACGGTAAGCAGAGAGCTGCCGCCGGTGCCGCCCCGAAAAGTAAGCCTCAAAAGAGTGCCTGAACCGTCACGCGGAGGATCAGGGTTAAGCCTGGTAACGGCAATTGACCCGATCAGCCCGTCTGAAATCTTCGGACTGGTCCAGAAAGGCTCATTGGCATCTCCGGCGCTGGTCATAAAGTCCCCTTTTGACCAGCTTAGATAATCCAAGACAGATTCCTGATAACTAACATCGAATTGGAAGCCGTAAAGACCGGCAACATCAGCAATATCAACATTAACTGCGGTTTCTTGACCAGGATTTACCGTCTGGCTGGCAGGAGAAAAAGTGACCATTGCCCCGCCGCCCTGGCCGCAAACCGAAACGTTAACCGAAGTCAAAACCTGATCCGGATTGGCCAAATTCAAATCCCGGTCCAAGGTCGGGTCGCCGCTTCCCCTGGTTCCTTTAATATTGTATGAAACCAAGTCAAGGTCAAAAGAGCCGGCGCTCTTGCCTTTCACCTCAATAACGGCTAAGTCAAAAACCTCAGCATTAGGAACCTCCACCGCCGTGCTTAAAACAGTCAAATTCAGCCTTCCCGAAGCCTGATTATAAATACTGGCCAAATAAGCCGAATGGAATGCCACCGAAGTAATTTCCACTTTTGACTCGTCAAAGGCAAACGAGAGTTCGGCGGCACCAACATTGAAAGAAGACGGATTTAATTTTAAATATATTTTATATACCTGATCGTTAAGGCAAATCGAGACCGGAGAAGGCTGAAGACTTAAAGAAACTGTTCCATAGGCGGCCTGTCTTCGCAATTCCAAAGTTCTTTTGACCAAAATAGCCGCCGAGAGCAGCCCTAAGAGGCTCAGAGCAATAAAAATAAATGCTCTAAAACTTTGTTTTCTGGCCATTAAGTTTGACATCAGCAAGAAAGTTAGTCTAAGCTCGGTTTACAATACTATAATAACAATATAAACTAAATTTCTTCAAGGGCCAAGCATCTTCTTGCCCGAAAGTTTCTATCGCCAAGTTTGGAAGTGCGAATCATCGGCTGACAGTTACCCCAACTTCACAGCTATCGCGGTCAAAACAAGAGCAGCCCGTATTCCCCCTCTGCTTTCAGCTCGATCAAGACGGAAGCAATGATCGTTAGCACCAAAAGGAAACTTAAAATAAAAAGGGGCAAAAAACCCTGATTTTTTATCGATTCAAGAAGTCTTTTCATTTTTTTAAACCGGCAAGCCGAAACAAATATAAATAGTATCCAAAACAGAGCAGGGAAAATCAAGAATGAAAATGGAGCCCCACGGATAGACATGCGGTACCAATCCAAACGCTCCGTTGGGGGCGAACATACCGTACCAGAAAACCAATTTACCTATCGGCAATCCGCCCGCCGGCAGGAGGGCGGGCAGGTTTTCTTGGTTCGTGTATAGTCCTTTTTTAGAAAACCAGGACAAGCTATTGCTAAAAATAAAAACAAACGTTTAAAATTGTCTTAGCAGTTAAGCGGGCCAAAAGCGTAAGCTACCTAAAATAAACTTGTTTAAGAAAATCACCATCCCGGTGCTGGTTTTAATGTTTTTCTTCTTTTTCGCCAGAGTCTCTATAGCTATCGCCGGAGATTTGAACGGAGACGGCCGGGTTGATACTGGCGATTTGGTTTTAGTAGGCAGTAACCTCGGCACTAATAATTCCGCCGGGGACGCTAATGGCGACGGAGTGGTTGATATTACCGATTTAGTTTTGGTCGGAGCGAATTTTGGAAGATAAAAACAGGTGGTAAAGAAATGGTTAGTATACATTAAACACAGCGATCGCTGTGTTTAATGTATAAAGCTCTTGAATTTCGAAACTAACCAAAACCGAAAAAATCTGTATAATGAAAAGTAGATGAAAAAGATAATTAAATCTGCCGGCTGGTTTTTGCTGTTGATCTCTTTTTCAGCCCTCCCCTTGCGAGCCCAATCCGCAGCCACTATTTTAGTCGGACCGGAAGATCAAGTAATTAATCCGGGCCAAGAAACAAGAGTAAACATCAGCATTGTCGGCGCCGATCAGGTTTACGGTTTTCAAATGGATTTCCGCTACGATGCCAATGTTTTGGAATTTACCGGCTGGCAGGAGGGGGAGTTCATCAAAAGGGAAACAACTAACAATCCCTTCTGGGTCAGCCCGGAGACCAATGAACCCGAACTGATTAAACAAATTGCTGTTACCAGGATCGCCCCTGATCAACCGGTTAGCGGAGCAGGAACACTGTTAAGCCTTAGTTTTAAGGGGCTAGTCGAGGGAACTTCTTCAATCGAAATTGAAAATCTGATTCTCCCGGATCAGTCCGGCAACCTGCTGCCGGCCACGATTGAGAACGAGCAAATCAGTGTAGCAAACGGTACCACCGGTTCTCAATCCGCGACCGGGTTAACCGATCAATCTCCTGCTATTGCCGCTGAAACCGAAAACTGCTCCAAGACCGGCAAAATTACCGGACTGAAAAGTCTGATCAGCTGGATACTAAGCTTTTTTTCCAAAAATACATCCGGGTGCCGATAAAACTTCCCCCGCTTCATCCACAGCTAAGATAGTCACTCGCCCAAACTGATAAACAGCCGGGGTTGTTTGTCAATAAAGTTTCCTGATCGGGTCATTTTATACCTGAACCAAGAAAACCTGCCTGCCCCGTACCGTCTAGTGCAAGGCCATGGGTTTACCCGTGGGGTTCTACTTGCCGATAATACAATTAAACACGACGATCGTCGTGTTTAATTGTATTGAACTCTCGAATTTTGAAACTAACCAAAACCGAAAATCACTTCACCTCAAGACCGATAAAATTATCCAATCAAGAAACCTGATCAATTATATTTTAGGCCTCTTTTCCAAAAAGCCAGCGGACAACAATAGTCTCATTTCACCTGCAACGTAATCGACACGACCAATCCAATTCCAACCAAGGTTAACTTTGAACCAGGGAGCGTTTTGCTCATTCCCATCAAAAGGACTGCCGAGAAGGGGGGTTTCTACTGTCAGTTCCCAGCCTCTTCTTCCTCCTCCGCAATCCGGCGCAACCTTTCCTCCTCCTCAGTTGGGGGTCTGGGTACAGGTGTTCTCGACCGACCGGTAGAACAGGTTGGAAGCGGACCGCATTTTTCTCTTTCCTCCCTTTCTGTTTTTATCCTCTGCCTGATTCCGACCCGAGTCGGTTTTCTGCTTCGCGCTATTGCCCGCCTTCTTTCAGCCAGAGTTGGCCTTTTGCCCGGTGCCACTCCCTGCCCGACGTTAAATAGAGTTAACCCTCTTTTCTCTTTTCTCGAAGTCATTCCCAAAAAATTTAATTGCTAAAAAGATCTTGCTATTATAGGATAAGGGCGTTAAAATAACAACATGACACAAGCCTTCTTGCCCTTTGCTGTCCACAACAAAACTCTTCCCCTTTTCGGGAGCAGGAATTCGATCCTGAGGGAAAAGTCATTCCGAGCGAGTCTTACGAGACGAGGAATCTAGTATAGTGCTTGAACGCTCGTTTCACTCAACGGGATCCTTCGTCATCATCCGCCAGTTGGCGGATCATACCATTTACATTGCTCCTGCCTGCCGGTTTACCTGTCTGCCGACAGGCAGGCCTGCCTGTCGGTTTACCTGCCCGCCGGCAGGAGGGCGGGCAGGTCATTCCCGACGCGAAGTCGGGGTTTTCGCTTTCTTGAAACGAACAACTCTTCCATCCCCTCCTTTTTTTTAAGGAGTGTTAGAGGCAGTTAAGATGAGGTAATCCCCTCGGATCTTTGCCAGATATTGCCAATTACCAATTACCGTTTCTCTTCCAGCTCAATAATCCTCTGGACCACCGCCAAAAGAGCCAGATAAGTTGACTCCACTCCGCGCAAGGCCAAAGAGCCAATCCCCAAAGTTTCTTTTGACAAAGGGTTGTCGGAAGCGTAGTTGGCAATACCCAAATCAAACGGCAGACTGTCCAAATGCAAAACCCTATTTTCCGGCAATTTTCCCCCACCAACAACCTCGGCAACCGCGGCCAGATAAGGACCGGCTTCCATTTCAATAATATTGAAGCCCGCCGAAGTGTAACTTTCTACCTGTTCTTTGTTTTCCAAAAAAGTGCCGTAAACAGAAATCGCCTTCTGGTCTTTTAAAATCGCTGCCCGCAGGCTTTCAAAAGGAAAGTTTTCATTAAGCGAATTTTTGATAAAAAAGGTGTTGCCGCTATGCTCATCAAAAACCACTTTAGGCAATTGGATATCACCCACTTGACCAGCCAAAATCGCCGCTTTGCCGATGACATAAACCCCTTTCAGCTTTTTAAAATTTTCTAAGATCTCTTTGAGTAAAAAATAGGCGGACATGCCTAAAGGATAATTGATGTTTAAAATCAACGCCTGGCTGGTTTTTAACTTTTGCTGATCGCCCACTCTCAAATGCGGATCTAAAAAAGCAGAGTTGGCTAAAGCGGAAACCGGAACTAACTGAGCGCTGGAATAAAGACTGCTTCGAACTGGTTTTGCCTGTTTGACCCCCAACAATTCCTCAAGCGCTTTTTTCTTTTCTAATTCGCCAGGCAGGTCGTCAAAATAAATTTTAGAAAAATAATAAAGCAGGTCGTTGACCCTTAGAAGATCCTTTCCCTCCCTGACATCAAGCCAGCGCCGGTATAAATCAGGATAATTGGTTTCAATATGGCCGAAAATTTCATTTTGTCTTTGATTGATAAAACCGCTGACAATATTGAGCAAACTGTGCAGGTTTGAAGAGATAAAATATACCGGTGTTTCTTCGGGATCAAACAGCAAAAGCCTGCTGTTTATTTGCTGCCACCACTGATTGGCGGCGGCGGAAAAATCAGGCGCCGCCCCGGTTAGAAATTCCAGACTCAGTTCCGGCTCCGGTCCTGCGACGATCAAACGAATTCGCTCCTGCCAGTTTTCCCCTAAAGATTCTTTTAACTTCAACCAGTCGCTATCGTCAATTTTCAGCCAACGGTATTTTTCCTTGGCGATAAACAGCTCCAATCTTCTTCTGAGAATTTTTTTCAGCTTGAGCTTTTCTATCCGGTAAGCGATTAAAAGATTGACCAAATCGTCAATATCGGAAATCGAAGAGATCAGACAAACCAGCTCTCCTGTTTCCAGGTTGAAAAACATCCGCCGGCGACGGGCCTTGGCTTTTATTTCCAGCCAGGAAGAGGTGTCGATCCCTTTTGACAAACACTGGTTTTGATCTCCGGCAAGGTAAATCCTGCCGACTTTTTCAATCTCCTTGGGCAAACGGTCCAAACAATATTTAAGTGTGGCTAAATCTACTTTCTTTAAACCGGCTCCCGAGTGGAGCAGCGACCCCATAGCCAAGTAACCCTCTTTAAGAGAAGAAATATCTATTTTTCCACCAATCGTTAAAGGTTTAAGGTAGGAAAACCGGAATTTTTCCAAAAGAGAATGGTAAGAATGACCCAAAAAAGAAGTTTCCATCAACAAAATTTAACAAATAAAAGATCAAATAGCCATATGGTTAAATAGTTTGGACAAATATATTGTCATGCGCTTCTCTTGCTAAACCGCTAAGTTGATTCCACTTCTCGGGCAATACCGGGGCTGCGCCGAATATTTGACAACTTTTTACATATCACGACGATCCTTCTTAATCACGATCCCGGATCGTTAGGTTTAACGATCCGGGATCGGAACAATCGGAATAACACAAAATAAATCCAAAGTTCCTGCCTACCGGCAGGCAGGCAAAATCAAAATATCAAATAATTAGGTGGTCAATTCAATCCTGGAAACGAAGACCTGCCGAGAATATTTTTACCGTTCGAGCCTGCCTGCCGGCAGGCAGGTTTATCGAGAACCGAGTCAGACTCGGTCGAGAACTATCCCTTGATAAATTCTTCTCGACACGAGTTTACCCTGAGTTTACCGAAGGGCTCGAAGAATAATCCCCCGGTAAAAAGTTCTTCTCTGTCATCCTAAGCAGAACCCTGTACCGCCTGGTACGGGGGAATTCTGATGACGAAGGACCCCGCCCGCATCGCCTGACGGCTCTCGCCCCGCTAACGCCTGAGCGTAGCGATGGCAAGCAGGCAGCGTCTGGCGGGCGCGGCCCGTCGGGAGAAACAGATTACTCGTTCCACGGGGACCTGCCTGCCGGCAGGCAGGTTCTTCGCTCTGCTCAGAATGACGGTGAACGAGGGGATTCTTCCCCGCCAGCAACTGCGTAGCTTTGGGCGGGTCAGAATGACGAAACGATCCAAAATGAACCATTGATTAAATGAGTAAATGACCAAATAGTTAAAGTTCTTCTTGACAAGCCGTTTTTAGATTTAGTAGAATCCAATTCCATGTCTAAATCAAAAGGAGAAGGACTAAGTTATCAACAGCCCGATTTACCAAGCACGGATCCCATAAAAACCGAGGCTTTAGAAACGGTTGGACAACACCCGCATCCAGACGAGGGTGAAGGCAGAAGAAAACGCTGGCCGACGGCAACTAACCAACTTTACGGAGCCGAAAGAGCGCTCAAATTACTAAGACAAAGAAGCGGATAGGACCTTTGCCATACCCTGACAAAAATATATCTCTGGAATCGATATTCTTCCGGACCGATTGAAATATTTTTCCGCTTTCGGCGACAACCAGCACCATTCAGTCGTCAACATAACTATGCGACCCCGGTACCATTCGGTACGGGGCAGGTCGGGTCAGTTATGTTGAAAAAATAGCCTGAAAAATACCAAAAATTAAGACTGTTTGATTTTATTAGTTTAATTGATTCAAACGACTTGGCAGTACTCCTTGCTGGCAAAAATTTTCAGATAATTTTTATTCTTTTATTCCTACCTTAATCACCTTACCTTCAGGGTTTTGGGCTTCTGTAACCCGGTAGCGGCGTCGGCCATTGGTAAAAGTTTCCCCCACGTTCACCTTTTTATCCTTGGAAAAAACGATATAGCTAAGGGTCCGCAGTTGCTCCCAAGGAATAATCGGGTTAGTCTCAACCTCACTTCTTAAAACGCAAGCACCACCCTTGCAATGCTGCCGGACGGTAGTCGCCCCTTTTAAATCGGTTTCAACTTCACAACCGCATGATTCCCGCCAGGTCCTGCCCCTGCCGTCGGCTAAATTTGAAGCATCACGGGGAATGTTGGTAGAAGCTGCTGCCAATTCCCTTGCCGGCCTGTCACTAACCAACTCCGCTCCCCTATTCTTAGCCGCCCTCCGTTCCCTCTCTTCCCCTTGTTTTAACTTGTGGTCAGCTCTGGTAGTAGTAATATCAACCGGAGTTCTGCGAGTCGGCTTTCTCCTTCTGGCTCGGGAAATAGTCAAAGGCGCAGAATCTGTTTCTCTGGAAGAAACTGTCACATCAACTAAGCCTAATCCCCGAAGAAAATCTTCCCTCTTCTTTTTCTCCTCAACTGACTTTCTGCCTTGTTCAACTATGAATAAAGGCGCCAACTGCTGTTGCCGGGCAAGGCACTCTGCTATTTCCCCTTTTTCCGGAGAAGCAGCACCGGCGTAAATTACTGTTGCCGAAATATCACCCCTTTCCCTCCTCCGGCTTCCTCTGACCGGACCCCAAGAAGAATTGACCACTGCTTCACCCTTAGCTCTTAATCTTAAGTCAACAATTCTAATATCGCCCCGCCGGCTTGCCCCGTCAAAAGTCCGATAGCCGGAAATAATTTTTTTAGCCGCTTCGTCGGTCTCAGGTGGAATAGTTAAAACACCACCCGGAGCCTCGAAAAACATCCTCTGAACCGGCGGACCTCTTCTTACCCTCTCCGGAGCCATAAGCTAATTATAAACTACGCGCGGGCTTACGTCCTAAGTTTTCGCTATCTTGGAATAAACCAAGTACGGGGCAAAACTCGCGGAGATTCGTTCCACCGCTAAGGGGTCGCTTCTGACAATCACGATCCTGGATCGTTTTTCAGATCTTCGATCCAGGATCGTGATTCCGGTCAGGACTTAACCCCCACATCACTGAAAGCCATGAAAGGACATAATGACCTTATGAGGATTTTCGCGAAGGCGGACTAAAAACTCACTAGTCAAGTCCGTTTACCTCGGATTCTTCTTGCTAAAGAGGGAACACCAATACTAACCAACTCTTGTCTGCTTGGTCTAACCGAAGTTGCCCTTGAAGGGCAAATGCGGCAAGCACGAGCTTTTCCGCCGCCACAGATAAAAGTCTTCTGTCTCGCTTCATCAGCGTCCTGAGGAACATACGGACAAGCCGGAACAAAATTTTCTCTGCCTTTGATTACCCCCATCTATTCACCTAAAAAATTAACTTCCGCAAGATTATATTACATTTGGCCCGATTGATCCAGTTTTATTCTAAAGCCACAATTCCGGATCGTTTTAGATTTCCAATCCGGGACCGGATTGTTCCCCTCCCCTAAAACTATCCGCAACTGCTCTTGGGGGGCAAATGAAGACCGGTCTTGAAAAAAGATAACACTAAACAGGCCGATCGGCCTGTTTAGTGTTATCAGAAAAAGGGATTAAAAAAACGATTAATTGTCTTAGACCAACGATACCACGGACACAAAATCTGTTAAAATTACCTCATCTGAAAGGCCCGAAGAATAAACTACTACGGGTATACCGTGGTCTTCTGTTAAAACCGACAAAGACGCTTCGCCACGTTCGGTTTACCTGGATGTGGCTTCACTAGATCCTTCTCTCCTTGAGGGAGATCAGGATGACAGAAAGGGATATTGGCTGTCGCTCCTGCCCAAACAGGCAAACGGTTAAATGGTCGGGTAAGAATTTCTCGACTCGAGTTTGCCCTGAGTGGTGAGCCCTTCGACAAATCCTCAGGGTTATAACCTCTCGAACCATCGAAGCGCTCGAAAAATAACGGCCGGACTTAAGCATTGAGCCTCCAGCTTTTAGCTTTTAGCTTCAAATTACATTTTTTCCAAAGTCTCTATTCCCAATATTCCCAAACCCATTCGAAGGATGTTGGCCGTCGCCTGAGTCAAAGCCAACCTGAATTGCTCAGTCCCACCTTCCTGCTTTTGGCCTTCAGCTTCAGACTTTAAGCTAAGAATTCTATGTTTTTGGTAAAACAAATTAAATTTCTGGGATAAGTCGAAAAGATACCGGCACAAAATATGAGGTGAAAACTGCTCGGCAGAAACGGTAACCGCCTCCCCGAAACGGTAAAAAGTTCTTAATAAACTTAATTCTTCCTGGTTTAAATCATTTGAAATTTGATTTTTGAAATTTATTTGGGATTTGGATTTTGGAATTTGGGATTTTGTGATCTCGGATTTATATAAGACGCTCTGCGCCCTTGCGTAGGTATACTGAAGATAAGGCCCGGAATAGCCGTCCATTGACAAAATCCTCTCCCAGTCAAAAATAATATCCCTTTCCGGCTCTTGTTTTAAATCGTTGAACTTTACCCCGCCGATACCGACAGCGCGGGCGATTTTTTCCTTTTCCGTTTTGGTCAGTCCTTTACCGGTCCGGCTTTGGTCAACCAATTTACCGGCTCTTTTGACCGCGTCTTTAAGGATTTCTTCAAGATGGATCGTATCCCCTTTCCGGGTGGAGAACTTGCCGCGCTTCCAACGGATCATACCGTGGGCGAGATGAACTAATTTTTTTGCCTCCAAGTAATCTAACATCACCGCGGTTTTGAAAACCTGTTTGAAGTGCAATTTGTGGTCGGCGCCGACTTCATAGACAATTAAATCCGGGTTCCAGGTTTTCATCCGGAACTTAATTGTCGCCAAATCTCTAAGCAGATAAAGGGTGGCGCCGTCGGATTTAACCAACATTGCCGGCATTTCCTCTCCGGGAAGTTCAATTACCAAAGCCCCCCGGCTTTTCTTTAATAAACCCTTCTTTTTGACATCGGAAAGTACTTTTTCCATCCAGCCGTTAAAGTGGTAAAAAGACTCGCCGTAGCGGTAATCTATTTTTACTCCGAGCAGACGGTAAACCCGGTTAAATTCTTTCAAACTAAGCTCGACACATTTCTGCCAAATCTCTTTTGCCTCTTTATCCCCTTGCTCTAATTTTTTAAACCGTTTTCTGGCTTCTTCCTCCAATTGGGGATTCTTTTCCGCCTCTTTGTGAAACTCAACATAAAGCTTTTCCAAATCGGCAATAGTTAAAGACTGTAAAAATTCCAATTCTCCAGTCTTAGCTTTACCTGCCCGCCGAAGCCTCGGCGCAGGAGGGAGCTTTAGGCTTTTGGCTTTAAGCTCAATTTGGTAAATTAATTTACCAAATTGGGTTCCCCAATCGCCCAAATGGTTGTCGCCAATGGTTTTCCAACCCAAAGCCTGGTAAAGATTGTAAATTGCCTGGCCGATAGTGGTCGAACGCAGGTGGCCGATACCGAAAGGCTTGGCAATATTGGGAGCGGAATAATCAATCACCATGGTTTTTCCCTTTCCCGATTTAGCCATTCTTTGCCTAAATTTGTCTATGCTTAGCAGTTCCTCTGCCTGCCTGATAAGATAGTCTTCCAAAAGGGTAAAATTGATAAAACCGGGAGATACCGCCTCAATACGATTTATGATTGATGATTTAAGATTTATGATTTTAGAAATCTCCTCTTTTATCAACTTTGCCAAATCGAGCGGAGATTTTATGTCTGAAAGTTTAATTTTTGATTCCTGCCCCGAACCGTGCTCGCTCTGGTTCGGGGTTGCCGCGCCCGCCATCGCTACGCTCAGGCGTTGCGGGCGGGTAACTTTGACTTTTGCCTGCCCCGTTGATTTCTGAAGGAAATCGTTCGGGGATTTTTGATTTTTGACCTTCACAAATAACGGCATCGCAATATTCGCTGAATAGTCGCCAAACTTGGCATCAGCCGGATGTTCTAATTTAATCTGGTCTAAACCAACCTCTATTCCCAAGGAAGCAACCGCCTTGTGAATCGCCCTTTTTAGCTCCTGCTCGATTTCCATAGTCTAATTATAACAAGAAAAAGGAGACGACGAAGACGTCTTTATTTATCATTTGTCATTAATCATTAATCATTAGAAGCATAGAACGAGTAACCAGGAACCAGAAATGAGAAACCAGCAACTTATTCGTCATTTAACATTAAACATTCTTTCTTTATTTAATCATTCACCATTAAACATTAGCCATTAGTTATTTAAGATTTAAGATTTAAGATTTAAGATTTAAAAATTACGATTTACGGATTACATGTCACAAACGACCCCTTTATAACCACGTCATCCTGAGTTCCCGACGTTGTGTCGGGGCGAAGGATCCCCTTTCAGATCGACAAATTGCTGTAATGAAGGGATTCTTCGCTCCGCCCTGTACCGGACGGTACGGGGCTCCGCTCAGAATGACAGTGGGCGGGGGTTCTTCCCCGCCAGCAACTGCGTAGCTTTGGGCGGGTCAGAATGACGGAAAAGGAGATTTACCCGCTTGATCATTCCCTGTTTCTTGTTACCTGTTACCAGTCACACGTTACCGATTACGAATTGTTTATCGTCTTGGAACAACAAAGCTGGTATTGATGTCAATTAAAAGGGACGATCGGACCAGTTAGTGTTATTGAAAATGCCAGTCCATTTCGAACGCCGGGCAACACAAACCAGAATGACACACTTTGGACTTTTAATCGCAGACACCTCCGAGGTGTCTGCGGATCACCTCGGAGGTGTTCGTATTAAAGTTATCCAAAAGTTTCCAAATCTAATATAATAAGCAGAAACATGCCAAAATATAGAGCAGGGGAAGGATCCTCAAGAACCGCCGGCTGGGAAACAGTTACCACTTACAAAATTGGCCCTTCGGGAAAAGGAACTGTAAAAACTCTATCCAGGATAAGCGATAGAGCCGAGGTTGTTTTGCGGCAAGAAAAATTGGCATCAACTGTAAGTGTTGACTCCGGAATTAAAAAAGTGACCAGGATGGTTGGAGGCGCGGCCGTTGCCACTTCGGTAATAATTCCCCTTGCTACCGGAAGATTAGACCCTCACCAAACAGTAGCTCTCCTCGTGGCCTCAGGAGCGCTTTTATCCTTCGGACCAAGGGGCAGAAAAAATAGTTGAAACAAACAATTTTAAAAACCATTCTCCTTTTGCGCATAAACAACCGGGCACAATCAAAATTACCTCTTCCTGATAACCAATTTAAAATAGAGAGATGGACCGGAGGCTAATTCCGGGAAGACATCACCAAATTCCCAAGGAAAAAACAGCCAGGGCAGCCGGAGAGACTCTAAAATCGTTTTTGACATTTATTGCCTCAATCAACGAATCTCCACGAGTTTTGAAGGATGTCCGCTCTGTGACGAGCTTGCTCTGCCTCGGAAGTATCTCACTTTTCTTAATGTATCCTGTCACAAAGTTATCAGTGTCTTCTGCTTCAATATCGTAAATCTGTTCTTTTTCTTCCGGCAGTTCAATCGGGGCGGTCTTGAATCATCCTACACCCTTCGAGTCGGAAGGCTTCGGCTGGCAGGTAAATTTGACATCGTCGAATTCATTCGTGTTAGAATGATTTTTAATGAAATTAGTTAATGCCCGATTTAACAAACTTTCTGACATTTGCGCTGACATTGGCCAGGTTTCTTTGGCTTCGGTAGTGATTCCGTTTTTGGTTGACGGATTTAATTTAAGAATGGCAGTATTGGGATTAGCAGTATTATTTCTTTTTTGGCTAAGCAGTTTATTATTAGCAAGAAAATAATCATGAACATCGACAATCTTGGCTACTTCTATCTGACTCTCGCTATCATTGGTTTAGCTATTGCGATTATGGTCTATACCATAACCCTCCGCGATAGGAATAAGAGTAGAAAGTGAATCCTCCCCGACAGAAACGTCGGGGGCTTTCCGGCGCTGGGGTGACCCTTAATGCCAATTATCTCTGATTAGTCAGAAAGAAGAGAAGTCCGTATCTTTCAACCAAATCTTCTCAAAAAGCAGTCTCCGTTCGTTTACCAGCCCTTTTCTAAGACCTGAAAAATTAACAGGCCTCTCTTTATTTCTCATTTGTCATTAAACATTAAACATTCTTTCCTTATTTATCATTTATCATTAATCATTAGTCATTTACGATTTAACAATTACGGTTCATCAGTTACTTGTTACGAGTTATTTATGATTTATGATTTATGATTTAAGAATCAAGAGTTAGGAATCGAAAATCGAGCAGAGTTTTATTTTTCAAGCGAGTCCGACACAATTATAATCTCTTCGAGACTGAGCGGTTCGACGAGTT